>Ga0126342_10004884_pt1 | contig 23134 bp, 30 predicted proteins | sample Cyp1metagenome_FD_92528 | JGI IMG/M metagenome (GOLD analysis project Ga0126342, IMG submission 92528) | Coral microbial communities from Lord Howe Island, Old Settlement Bay, Australia - Cyphastrea 1 metagenome | ecosystem: Host-associated > Invertebrates > Cnidaria > Coral ...
TTCACTCTCAACCTTCGGGGAGAGTGGGCTCAATGTACAGTCTGGCCACAGTGAGGACCTTGTTTTCGGCTCTAAGGTCCGAGCTGTGCTCCATAGGGACTGGGGTCACTGAAAAGGTGACTACCGTGAGGATCAACAGCCGTCCTTTGGACAGCTGTTTGGAGCCCGAGAGCTGAACCACCTCGTATGTTGCATAATGCTCTTGAGGCTTCCGTAGGACCACGAGCATCTTACTTTGACATGGAGGTCCATGAAGATTTTTGATGCTTCATGTGTGCATGCAAATGTGCCAAGGGACGCTACAAACCATGCTTTGTCATCGGCGTGCATGCGCAAGTGCAGACACAAAGCTGCCGCTGCAGGTGCATGCAGACAGCGACCCAATGTGCTTTTCATGGATTGCAAGTAAACTTGTGCTGCAAGTGCATGCAGACAGCGACCCAATGTTTTTTTCATGGATTGCAAGGAAAGTTGCGCTGCAGGTGCATGCAGACAGCGACCCAATGTGTTTTTCATGGATTGCAAGTAAACTTGTGCTGCAAGTGCATGCAGACAGCGACCCAATGTTTTTTTTCATGGATTGCAAGGAAAGTTGCGCTGCAAGTGCAGCGAACCAACGCGTCTTGAGCAAAAGGAAAAGGTCCAGGTTACCAACTTTTATATGTGTGTGTACATATATTTATACATAAAATATGGTCATGGTTGGTAACCTGGTCATATATATATATACTTATTTATTTATTTACATTATATTACTGATTTGCCCCATACGCAGATATGTAATATACAATAATATATATAATTATATATATGTATATCTTATCGATGTACTTCTTATTTATGTATGTACCTAGCAAAACCCAAAGAAAGGGTATCCCAATTGGTACCTTCATCCCGGTGTTTTTTGGATCACACAGGGGATAACCCCACAATCTACCAATATTCACGTGGACAGGTTGAAATCCGGGGTTCTTTACACAAGGAAAACACAGGTTTTTGGAAACCCTTGTTTCCAGAATCTCGCAAGGTCAAAAAAAAATGTTGGAAATCATTTGCCAATCGAACTGAACGGTTTCAACCATTTCTCTGGGGTGTTCAGCAGAGGTGCCATGGTATGCCATGGCCTCCCAGAATCCTGGTCCTTGGTCGGTTTATGTTTTGGATGGGTGCTGAGGGGGCACCACGTTTTATTTAAGGCACCATTTGCAAAGTTTCCAACTTTTAAAGTTGGCCCACACAACACCTTTTTTGACCAGCCTGGGCACCGTGACGCTCGCAACGCAGACTGCTCCGTGCAAAGCCCGTTTGGGTATCAAGTGCATGGCGGTTGGCCTGCCATGTATTGTAATCAGAAATTTAAGCCAACAGCAACATTCAACAGTGGTGTTATGTCTGAAAGTGGGGTAAACATACCCGTCAAATTTCTTCAATAGGAATCAGTCATTATCCATGGGTTTGGATATATACTATATACCTTTTCAGACAAAAGCCATACACCGCAACCAACAGGTTCATTCACCGCAACAGCAGTGGAGAAAAAATGCATAACCAAATTCAGTGGAAATGATATCTATTAACTAACCATGCAAGATTTTTAACCTTTAGGCCATGATTCTATGATAGGAGTGTTGCGACTTCATTGCAAGATGTGATGACTCTCAAACAATATTTAAGGATATTTGATTTAGGGATACCTATGAAGCCAAATCTTCAACAAGAAATTGCAGGTTCCATGCACCAACCTGCGCAACCCTCGAAACTTGACTTGCCGGAAGACTGGATGCCATGCCGTGGATCGACCATTACTTGTGGACTTGATGGCGGCATTCTCAGATTTATAATAGGTAGCGGCATTGCCTGCTAAAAAATGAATCCATGGGGCGTGTTCGAAACATGGCAGGGGATAAAAATCATATACCCCTATATACCTTATAATATCTTATAATTAATTTTATCACCCAACTGATCGTTTCCAGGGAGGATCAAAATCCAGAGTCGGAGAACATGTCCTACTGAATTACTGTTGTCACGAGGTGTCAAGTCTCTCGGGTTCTTAGCCGCCGCTCCCACGCCAAGGCCGAACCACTTCAGCCTCACTGGCCGTCTTGCGGCCACACCTGCACAATTGCAGCGCAGCGGGTGTTGGGAAGCTTTTGGACGTGGGGCAAACCGAACCCAACCAGGGCTCCATTTTTGTATGTCATGTTTCATGTCCAATCCATTTCACAACTTCTTAGGCCTATCAGCAAGAATCTGATTTGATTTGAATACTTTCGTTTGTTGTGGTGTGAATTTTCGACTCCACCATGACATCACTTGACAACCGTGACAACCGGTATAAAGACAAATATGGATTGGCTTACAGTGGTCGACACAGAAAAAAATGACCCACTGACACATGGGGTTTCTACATCTAAGTATACCTAAGTGTGTCTCTTAACAGGTATCGATGCCCAATAAAACATTGCTAAAATTTGTGTGGCAGAGAACACTGATGGCCACCGATTATGTGTGCAGCCTGTAGCACTGGCAGTTTCGAAGTAGTTTGCACAGCCCCCCCATCTTAGCTGTGCTTTTCAGTGTGCGTGTGCGTCATGGCGGGACCAGTTCAGGGTGAAGTGTTACCAGCTGACCTTCACGAAGCTATGGGAATGCATGGTGACAATTGGCGATCGGTCCGTCCCATGGTTGGGTGTCAGTAGTTTTTCTCCCATGGAAAACAAACAGAATAATTTTGGTGTCAGTACATGTGAATTATTTCTTTCAATGTTTATGCTTCTCACCGACCTATATCAACTATTCCCATCTTATATCTATGTTTTCAATTGTCACAGCCCAGGCCCAGGGAAGATCGATTGGGACGAGCAGTTGGTTGCCGCTAGTCTCAAAGCATTGATGTTTTATTCGTTGGGAGCCTCAACTTGCAACGCCCCGTTTTTTAATGTTTGGAATGTTTGGAATGTCTGGTGTTTTTTAACATCAATCTTCACAAATATATTCAATCAGGTAAGTTGCTGTACACCGCCCGGTGCCGAGGCTACAGTGGCCTTGGACATGTTGAACAGCATCCCCAATCGCGCTTTGAGCCTGATCCGGAGTAGTGGCTTCATGGGCGCCGACTTGGTGAAGACTGAGGATGACGTAACCAGGCCATCTTTTAAGGACGGATTTTTGGGTCCAAAAAAAAGGGGAACATTCCACATGAGAGAGGGGTTGCAGCGTGTTTTTGATTGCAAAAAAAATGTCTAAAAAACATCAAAAAACAAGGTCTCTAAGTTTGCAAGAGGCTGCCATCATGTCTTTTTGCAAGGGTGGGCGATTGGATTCTTTTTGAAAAAGAAAATCTGTTGCGTTTGTTCCGGACGCATTTGTCCATCAGGAGATTGCCGGGAATTACGTGTGGCTCAAACCGCTTTGCCACCACTTCAAATCGAAAGTGCCTGGAGGTCTTTTCTTGACGGATGTCATGATCTACCTCGATGTTTTGATCGGGGGCAACTTACTTTGCAAGCCGGGAGTTGAGAAGGTGGCACAAGCTGCAGATGAGGCCAAGCGCCTTAAGCGGCTTATGGGGGCCTTGCGCTACCTATGGCGCAACAGTGCTTTGGAAGGAAGAAAAAGCATATTTTTTTGGAGTGGCAAGTGCAAGTGTCTACCAAAAAATTGTTTTGCCCCTGTCATCCCTTTTCCCCATTGTACATGTGGCCCAATTTTGCCCTTTGGCGTGAGGCGACTCCAGTCATTCCCCGCGGGTCACCGAGCTCAAGCTCATGTTGGAACCGTCGCCACGTTGCGCCAGGGTTTCTTCACTGTAATTTTGGAATTTTGATCTGTAGCCAATTGGTACTAAATTTATAGAGATTGTTTAAACTGAAAACTGGGTTTATGAGAAATATGTTCATGCAGGTGCCATTCAGCAAGCAGAAAATTATTGTTAGAGTATTGCTGCCACCATATGCACACACATACTGCTGTCACCCATGGGGGGTCAGTCAAACCTTATAGCTGCACAAACAGTGAGGTTCAACGTCTTGCGCGATTTTCTGATGATGCGATTGCTGAAGCTGAGGCGGCTGTTGTCACAAACACATGGTTACTCACAAAGTGTTCAATGTTTTTCAGGGCAGTTGAGTTGGTTTCAATGTTTCTATAATTTTCCAACCTTTGAATTCGAAAGTCAAATTGCATGGGAGTTCAACCAGTTTGTGAACCCCTTGCAAGGCTGAGAGAAGTGATGACGCTGGTGAACCTGCACTGCTCCCGGGGGTGACCTTGCCAACCCTCCTGCATCCCCATGCCGTGATGATGATGATACGCTGGTCATGGGTGCAGATGGTGGTGCCGTCCCTGATGTTGCCAACCTGCATGACCTGGAAGAGGGGGAGAGCGGAGAAGAGTCTGAGCCCTGTGTGGATGAGTGCGTGAATGATAGTGAGGCCGAGGATGATGTGCCGAACATCGCAGCTGATTCCAGTGGAAACACGTTGCACGGGTTCAACCTCAGGGCATTGAATGTGGGGCCGATGCCGCCGACGCCTCCTGATGAGGATGAGTCAGAAGATGATTCCTCTTCCAGTGGAGATGACTCCGGTGATCATGATGGTGAGAAGGCTTCTGCCTTGGTCACGCCACCGCCGAAACGGCATGCGACAACAGTGCCTGATGAGAGTTCTATCAAGATGCGCAAGTTGGAGAAGAACATGAAGATGGGTGGGGGTGCGGGGTTGTCCAAGCCCATTGCCGTTATCGAGAAGGAGCCCATGGAGAATGTTTCTTGGTTTGGAAGGGGCGGGGTTGGTTGGGCCGCTCACATATTTGCTGATGGCCTGCTTGCAATGTGTCATTCCGTTCCTTTCACCAAAGAATCAATGAAGAACACATAGTTCCAAGAAAAAATATTCAAGAAAAGATTCAGAAATCAATGCAAAAAACTTCACGGAAAAGCATTGTTTCATAACTTAATCTTTTCTCCCTGGTTTTCGTTGGTTCTACTAAATGGGATGGGTGCATACAGGGCAAAGCATAATATACCATCTAAGATCATCTAAGGATGGGACATCATCGGATTCTTCTGGTGATACTGTATGTGAGTCGGCCCATTGGGAGAATTATTCCAAAGCCCAGAGGAAATCATGGAGAGAAACGACAAACCAGATCTTGAATGAGAACAACTTTTATGAAGCTTTGGGCATGATGGGGGTGGACACGAAGAAGCCTACGAAGCCTACTTCCGTGGAGTCTGTCAAGATGCCACCCTTGGATCCCCCTACTTGGTTAAATGAAGTGGCACATGACTTGTTGGCTGATGAGGCCCCTCACGTGGGCCCCCAGGTATCTTGATTCCAGATTCCAGACCCAATCTTAAATCTTAGTTTTTAATATTAAAAGATGCACACCCATTCCCACAAAGGTCTTAGCACGAAACACTTTCTTTGTCTTTAACTAAACAATCCAAACCACTGTGCCCCAGCTACAGGTCAATCCAAAGGCTGATGTCAAGTCGAAGAAGAACAAGAATGGCAAGAAACCCAATCCGAAAGCATCCTTCCACCGTCGCAATGGTCGCTCAAAGGCCTCGTCGGCTGGGCATGCTGAGCGTTGTGAGCTTCCTGATGCTGGTCCTCCTGGGGCACGCCATGATGGTGGCCCAGCGGATGACATGCCAGCTGCTTGGCTTTTTCTGAAATCCTTTAGCATTGAATCATACACACAAAAATGTCCTTCAAATTCAATTGTGTGTTGCTCAGTGGAGACCAATCGTTTCCAATTTTGGACTGGATTCGGGTACTAAGAGTTTCCATCATCACCATCATGACCATTATATATTTATACATACATCTGATTGACCAGTTAGAGGTGGGTCTTGGGAACTACATGGATATTTATATGAAATCGGTTAGATAGTATACTTTCCTGTCTTGCAAGTGGGTCTTGAGAGTTGCCATCATACGTATGTATATATATATATATAATATATATATACATATACTGACCCAGCGAGTGTTGAAATATTAGACTTTTTTGGGCAAGGGAACCCACTGACTAAGTATATATACATACAATATATATATATATACATATGCACATGTGCGTGTGTGCGTGTGTATATAGATGTGCGCATGTTTGCATATTTGTGGGTGTTAATATATATATATGTATGTATACACATACACAGTCATACATAGACATGTGTATTTTTGCATATATATATACACGTGTTTGTTTGTATGTATGTAATGTAATCTGAAGCAATGTCATGTAAAGTAATGTAATGTTATGTTATGTTATGTTCTGTTTTTATGTATGTATGAACGATTGAATGTATTAAAAAAACAGTTGGCGAAACCAAACTGGAAACAAAATCTCAACGGTTGAGCTGCAGGTTTCCCTGGCTTTTTTTCTAGGAGGGAAATAAGCCTCATATTTTTCCATCGGAATGCATGCACGTCGTTGGAATGAATAGCAAGCATTCACTGTTTTCATGTGAGAGTTTTCAAACTATATATGCATCTTCATGCGTATATCACCATTTTAGTCACCGATTCAGGATATAGTCTTACAAATCTTTGGAATCTCGGAAGCTGATATTTTCCATCATACCCGTTATCCCCATTGACAAATGTGCCCGAGCCAGGGTGATTTGATGTACCATGAGTACAACTTGACCCAGCTGGGGGTGCCGCGTGACTTGTCAATATCCTGCAAGGTCTGTTAACCTAAAGCTCATCTAGTTGTGGGCCCCACACCAACATAGTATTTTTCATAGAAGTCTTGAACACGGGCCAAATTTGTAAGAAGTGGCGTCTAAATGTTTCCACAGTGTTTTTCTGGAACTTGGTTTCTCAGTAATCGGAAAAGCCCCAAAAACTGAGACCGATCTGGGTCTTTTCAAATCTTTTCACAAACAATGATTGTTCCTTGTTTCCATAGCGATCCCAAAACAGAGCATGGGCATTCACTTGGCATTTATTTTTAGCTTAGCCATAATGGTCCCAAAATGGAGCCCGATCTGGGCCTATGTGTGTCCAAACCTGTTTCCCGGTGGTGCCAAAAAGCTTATTTTAGGATATGGGGATCATGCCCAGTTATGGCAATGAGGATTAGGCCCCAAACAGACTGGCCCTCCAAGTTTTTAGATGTGCAGCTATTGTATTCTGAAGCGATGTACTTCTGCTCACCCTATATTTTGGCTACGGTTCGTCCTGGTTATTTATGGTTAGTTATTGTTAGTTATGATAATGGGGTTATGGTTAGCTATATATGTTATGGTTAGTCCCGAGTCCTGCTCAGCAGAAGTGCCATTGGTGCTGCTCCTGAGGCAACGCTCTCCCAAGCCCGAACCGGCGCCATTTGGGAAAGCACAGTTATACCATTGAGAAGGGCGGTCAGAAGATCGAATGCTTGTTGAAATGCAAAGCTTTTTACGTGAGGGGACCCAACAAGGGTCAGGTCTCATGGAATAAGCATGGGGGGATTGTGTCGGCATGGATCACCGCTTGTGGCAAGGCGGGGATCTTGCCCTAGACCCTTCGGATTCTTGGGGTGCCAAATAAGGCCCTTGGGGATCCTTGGCTATCTTCCTGGGATGGCAGCTTTAGAGCTCAGGCTAGTGTGTAATGGATTGGAAAGAAATAAACCAAGTCTTGATTTGCTTATTGCTTTATTCCACAACTCTCCCCTTGAGTTTCTTCGATGTTGTGCACATGCTTGTGCCCGGCTGCTCCCTAGAGTCTATGGCCTTGCCAGTGAAGTTTTGACTGGGGCATTCCATAAGTCCAAACTATGCGAATGTTTTGATGGGTAACCGGATGCAAAGCATCTGTAGTTTAGATTTTAGATGTAGTGATCTTGCCATGCATTGGCATTTGCCGAGTGCCAACCGTTAGCGCTGCAACGAGAAGGGTAGGAAACAGATTTGCATCTATGCCTAGTCTCCGATTTGAACAAACCCTCCATTTTTTACTTTTAGGAAAGACACAATATGTTTCAGTGGTGAAAAAGCAAACCCCTGAGCCATCCTTTTGTCAACACATTTCATCACCAGCATCGGAGAATAGGAGGAATAGGTGTTTCCAAAGCTCCAGCTGAAATTTCTTGAAGTCACCAAAAGTTTATTGTAGAATAGGAAAGTCACTTCGGAATTCTTGGGTGGGGTGTATTTCATGTTTGGGAATCTCAAGAAAGTTTTCTGGAAATCAAACCAAAGGTCTCTTCCCAGGGATAATAGCAGAACAATCTTCATGAGTGTAAACACTTGCAACATGTCTTGTAGCAATAGAAAGCTCGAACTTTAGTTGCTACTTCCAAAGGGTGCCCAGCATGACCAAGAGAGGTCGATGTGTTAGGAAAGAGCATGTCATGGGCTATGCTCGTTCCAAGACCCCTTCGATCGGCGATCGGCCTGGAACGCTTCCATTCAAGGAAGTAAAGCGGAAGGCCATTTTGGCTGGCCTGAGATGCATGAAAGCTCCGGCGGTGTCTTGGATGATATGGTGGTGTGGGCACCCCCAACAACAGTAACCTTCAGCTCCCCTTCTCGTCGAAACATGTTGGAATATTGTCAGTTCCAAAACATTGTTTTGACCTTCGGATTTAGCTTAAAATCCCACTGTCAAAAAAAGGTGTTGGAACTTGTAAGTTTCCTGGTGGTTTGCCACCCCAAAAAAAGGCCCCCACAAGTCTATTCCCAATAGCATCTTTCCTATCGTTTTCCTACATATTTGGTGGATTGCTGGGGTCTTTTTTTGGGGTGCCAAACCAACCAGAAAATTGCTAGGAACACCATTGTTTTTGAAGCCTTCATGCAAGAAATAACTTTTAAGTATTAATGAAACGAAATAAAGAACCCCCACGTTATTATATAAATGCAATCATATGAGCAAAACCACTGGTGTTTCATATTGTGGGCCCACAAGGTTTGGTGGAATTTGGTACATGGGAAGTTTGTGAAAGGGGTACCATTGGAGATGTTGCAACGTAGTTTTAATGCCCCAAGGTAATTGCAATGTTGGTCAACGCCATCTTTGCGATGCCATCCTTGCAGTGGGGACCATCCCATGAGATATCCCACTTGGAGCTGTTTGCTGGGGAATGCTCTGTCACCCGCGGAGAATTTCAGGACAACAGTTCCAGAACAATACTAGCTGAACCTAGAAGAGTAAAGTCAGTGCTTGTCAATACACAAGTAGACATCCCAAGTGCAAAACAAAGATAGGTTGGGCGCCCAGACTCGTGCAGGAGGGCCGCACTGATTCCATCGCCCTGGACATCACCCACGATCCGGTGACCATGGACTTGACCACACCCACTGGATTTTTGACTGCTTGCTATCATGCGACATGTCTCCGAGTTGGTGCAGGTCTACTTGCAGCTCCAGTATGCTCAAGCTTTGTTTACATGCAGCTGGACTTATGAAAAAATGTTTGATGGCTTGTTTGGAAAAAATAAACATCAACATATGTTAGAAGTAAGTCACCTTTTTTGAGGTTGCTATGTGTCATTTTCAATCCAATTTTGCGGGTTTGGAAGTGCTGAATCCCTTTTTTGCCAAACCAAAAAAAAACCGAACTGTTCCCTGGAGCCCTGGAACCCTTGAATCTCCCGTGGGTTGCAAAGCTGAGTCTAGTTTCTGGGGGACATATGAGGTAGGTAGGTAGATGGATAGATGGAAGATAGATAGATAGAAAGGTAGATAGATAGATAGATAGATAGATGGATAGATAGATAGATGGATAGATGGATAGATGGATAGATGGATAGATGGATAGATGGATAGATAGATAGATAGATAGATAGATAACTGTTTTGACTGCAGGTCATCCGGTACAAGTCAGAGAAGTCACGCTCAGCCACTCGGGCAGACCAAGTACCCATCAGTGGCGCAAGGAAATTTGTTGGCTTCCAGAACTTTGGTGATTATCTTAATAGCTGCCAGCCTGAATGTGTGGTGGTTACTTGAGCAACCGCAGGGAAGCTGGATGGAACTGCATCCACTATTCCAGGAAGTCTTGCGCTTGCTAGATGTGTGGAGGCATCGCTTCACTATGGGGGCTTATGGAAGCCCGAGTGAAAAACCCACATGGATTTATTCGAGTGACATGGCTCGACCAGATGAAGTTTGGTTCTATAGAATCGGATTTCATTTTGGTTCGAGTGGGATTTGATCCATTTAGAGGCATTTCAAAGAAAAACCACAACTATGTACAGTACTGCAACTGGGTATCTAGCATCCTGAGTCAAACAAAAACTCTCCAAAACAACAGCCAACAAAGAGTCACCCGCGGGCAGAGCTTGGAATTTCCAAACCTTACCGGCGGGTGACTCTTTTGAGCACTTCTTGAAATGTCCAAAATGTTTGCCATGTTGCCATGAGTTTCCCTCCTTTCCCTTCCATTTTGTTTGCCTCTTCATGAGGCGAAGAATCAGTCGAAGAGCTCGAGAAGTTCAGGCCTTTGTTCCAGACCAAGAAGGACAAGGTGAGTCTTGTTGACCGCTACACGGATGGAAGTGGGCGTCAGAGGATCAAGGGCAACAAGAATCTCAAGATGAGCCAATCCTACCCTTTACCGCCCCCTGGTTTTCCATGGTCAGTCTTGAATTCGATTGTTGATTCTAAAATGGAAGCTCCTCATTTGTCAGGTATCTCCAATAGGCTTGTATGATTGAATTTCAACTGAATGTCTCCAAAGGGTTGGTCCTTAGGAAACCCCAATGGCCTTTCATGACTAAGGTTTGGCATTGCTTTGGCACGCCTTCGAAGTCACCATGCGGCCCGAATCAAGGCCCAGGCGGTGAAAACCATCAAGCAGAATGTGAAGACCTATCGCACTGTTCCTCGCTCCACCCGCAAGGATGCCATGTGGGTCAAACATGCCGAGCTTCAATCAATCTTTGATTTTATTGCATAGCCCCAAAAGGGGATATGACTTGAAAATTCATTTGGTGTGCCCAAATGCATCCTGTGTGGGTTTCCTGGTTCCCACACGTGAAGGCATTGCAAGGTATTTCATACCGTGTGCTGGCGACAAAATGGCTTGTAGTCTGGTTTAGGTGGATTTAACCAGCTGATGCAGTGGATACTGTACCCAAAAAATGCATATGGTGAAAGGTCCCAAAGTTTTGTTGGGTCTATATCCACTCATGTGTTAAATATGATGAATTGGGATGGGCTACCACATAAACAAATCACATATCAAACCGATGTTTCACGTTATGATCTCGTACCAGGGAAATCGGATTAAAGCTCCCAGCAAATTATGGGGAAACATTGCGGTGACTTGTGGGTGCCTTTTTGTATCGTAATACCAGTGCTTGTCATAGCGACTATGGAGGGATGAAATACCACACGGTATTGACCCCAAAATGAACAATTCACAAATGGATACATATGTATATATATATATACACATATATTCTAATTTCAAAGAGCATATGCACAAGTACTTGTATAGCTTACTACTTAAAAACATGTAAATATATACAAATATATCACACTGATATAACACATAAAAAACATGTTCAACATAAGAAAATATATTTACACACCCCATTATTACATACATATATGTATATAAATATATGTATATTTATCAAAAAAGCACACACACACACATATATATATACATTAACCCACACATACATACATATATATTATATATATATGTATATATATATACGTGAAAACGATATATATATATGTATATGTATATACAGATATATGTATATATATATACATATCTGGATATACATATACATACATATAATGTATATATATATATATCAAAAAAACTATAAACATGAAAATATTCTGAATATATATATATATTTAAGTTGTGAGGGATATAAAAGATGAGGGGAACAGAATCAAGGTTCCCTGTGCATGTGGGCCACCTGAACAAAACAATTGTTTATTTCGCTGAGGGGATAAAGACAATCCTATAGGAACCCGAAATGAACAGGTCCAATGTTTAGTTGTGATAACCTGACAAATTAAATACATCCCTAATCCATCAGACCAAATCACAGTTGGGCTTCCATGCCAGGCCCAACTTGGAATGGGGCGACTTGTCCTCAAGACGGGGCTTAAAGGTGCGCCACCCACCTCGCCCGGTACCGGGTTTCGTGGATGATCCCATTTAGTGACATAAAGCAGCTGAGAATGCAGTCCATCTATAATATGGAGCAATCCCAACTAGATCTCAGGATACCATTCGTATTTGAAACCATATATATACATGCAACAGTCTATATTGAATGTGACTACGATCCAAATCATGTTGTTTGTCCCAAACATTGTCAAGTTCCCACTATTGCAGGATTGAAGGTGGAAACAATCTATGAAAACAATTGTCTGCTTTTTCCAAACCTGTTCCAAATTCAGCTGCGACTTGTTGAGAATTCAGCCGCGATTTGGTGAGAATGGCCACGATTTGTATTTAGGCTTCAAAAGCACCCCAGAGAAACAGAAGAATCACATTACAGTTTGTTTTTATCATTTTTTCCACTTCATTCAGCCACGACTGGTATTCAGCCACGATTAGTATTCAGCCACGACTTGTAGTCAGCCGCGATTTGTATGTATTTTCAGCCACAACCGCCCCTGCAGCCACGAGCAGTGGTTCAGGCTGTAAGGTCTGTCCTGGTGCTCTTTTCTCCACCAGCTTTGACCTGCGGTCTTGGTGAGTGACGTAGGTGTGGTGGCATGGCAAAGTCAAACAATAAGACAGACAAGGCGGAAAGGAAAAGGGTCAAGGTTATTGCTAAGACCAAGGCAGAAAAGAAGAAGTGTGAGAAGGCTGAGAAGATCTGTTCAGATCGTCAGAAAAGTCAGAAGAGGAAGGGAGTTCCACCTACCAATGCAACCCATGTAGCCAAGAAAGCAAAGAAGGAAAAGACAGATCCTCCTCAGCGTGGCAAGAAGACTCCTCAACAGGTGTCGCAGAAACATGGCAAGACCAAGAAGACAGAAGGTGGAACCAAGAATGTAGACCAACCACCGGCCCAGCCAGTTCGCCGTTTGTCAGGAAAAACGAAGCCTCAAGATGCCATCTCTTCGACTCCTTCAGAGACTACAGTACCCTCACCTTGCAAGGAGTTGTTTCCTGATCAAGCTTCAGGTATCGCTTCACCTGCAGTTTCTTTGGCAAGCCTACATGCATGGAAAAAGGAAGCCACTGAGCGAGGTCTTTCCCTGGAGCAGTACATGGAGGAGGTGTCTCAGAAAGAGTTGGAAGCCAATCTCGAGGCACACATGGCAAAACTTGTTGCTGAGCAGAAGGCTGACCATGAAGAACAAGATTCTTCTTCTGACTCCAGTGATTCAAGTGATCAAGAAGGGTCGGAAGAGAGCGAGGATGATGATGGTGAACACGAGACGACAAAGGGAAAGAACCCTGAAGATTCCGAGGGGGAGTCTGGAGATGATGGTTCCCAAGTCTCAGAGGATGACAGCGAGATTGATGAGGATCTTGATGGAGAGGAGATGGATGAGGAGGACGAGGCTGTCATTGATGGCATTGACAAGCAGCTTGCCTTGCCAGCACCAGCTGAGACACCCACAGCAGCACCCACAGCCACACCAGCCACACCAGCGGCACCAGTGGCACCCCAGCCTGCAGCACCCACCGGTCAGAGCCAAGTGGCCATGGCTGCCATCCAGCAGAAAGAATCCCCGCCCCAGCCACCAACAGAACCAGCCCCAGCTGACCAATATGCCAATGCAAATTCCCGAACCCACAAGGCAGAGTGGGACAAGTTCTCACGCCAGTGCATCGACCGGAAAAAGTTTCCTTGTACCCTTGCTGCCCACTATCTTCGAGACAAGACAGACCTGTTTAGGCAGTGGCTACAACAGTCTGGAGATTGGTCGAAGCATCTTCGACTTAGCCAAAGGTATTTTTACATCTGAGTTTGTCTCCAAAACCACCCAAAAAAAGTTGCACAACAAATCACTAATGAGTTCAAGTTCAAATGCAAGCCTATGCGAGCCCTGTAGCTGTTCAGGTCATCCCTACACATGTGAGATTCACAAAGAACAGCAGTGTTTTCAAACCATTCTATTGTTTCTACTGCTTCAAAACTGCTTCGCAGCTAAGGGTTGAAGTGGTCATGCAGCGAAAGGCGGAGAAAGTGACCCTGAACCGAAAGGAAAGAGAGGGAGTGAAAGCGAGGGACATATTGAAGAAGTATCCAAAGGAGAAAGCCGAAGCCCTCATGAGCAACCTCAAAAAGAAAGGTCTGTGGTACTACGACCCTGATTTTGAGAATGATGATGAGGACTGCTTGAATTGGTGGGTTGGGCCACTTCAAGCAATCAAAGTTTGAATGGAATCGTTTAGGGTATCACCAAGTATCCATCAAATTTCTTTGTTGACCAAAGGACTCTTGAACCCAATCTTCTCAGCAAGGTGATTTCAACATATTTTAACATATGCCTTTTCCTCACAACTGTGTGACATATTTCTTAATAAAATCGGTTGTCATGGTGTTGCCCCCATGCCTTTGCAGGAAGTGTACTACTACATCAACGCTGGCAACAAGATGCGTTCCGACGATCTCACCAAGGAGAGCGCCTCGGTGAACATCCGGGACAAAGGCAACCAGGAACTTGCGGAAGCTCTCATCGATCCTGAGGGTGGAGTGTTGGCTTCTGGGTTCCAGCCAGAGGTTCAAGCTGCCACCGAAGAGGGTCAGAAAAATTTGCTTGAAGCTTTGCATGCGTCAACAGTTCAGAAACCAAAGAAGGGAAAGGGCCAAAGTTCTGAGAAGACTGAAAAGGCTGTGCCGCAAACTTTGGATGAGTCCATGACTCAGTCTGATAAAAAAAATCAAAACTAGAACCCGGTAAGGTCTTGATTCTGTACTATGCAGTTACTTCATCTACCAAAGTTTGAGTGCCCATTGACATATTATCGATGTCACATATCTGGATTGTTTGGCTTTTGTCCCCCATTGAAATCCTACTATACAGTTCTTTCGATGAGGAAAAGCCATGAAAGAATTGGACAAATTCATGGAAGTGGAGTGATGCCTTCTTTCCCCGTACTTAGGCTGGCAGCTGCCAAAATGGAAGAATGTTTGAAGAAAGGAGCTGAAGGCAGGAAATTCGCAATTGCCCTTGAATCCCTCGAATATTCTGGGGACCTTGCGAAGCAGCTCTTCGCATTTTCGTCGAAGATGGAGCAAGTCTTCAAACGCCTTCAAGAGCTCAGAAACAAGAAGGAGACCGATCCCAAGCTTTACAACAAGCATTTCAACATCATCGAAGAGAAGTTGGCGTGGTATGCGAAAGCTGAGGCCATCTTCTTTTGGTAGTGAATTTCAAATTGGGTCTGGGGATATTGAAATCAATCCCCAAGAAATGAATGTTTACAAAGTCAAATCTTCCAACATCTGGTAGTTCTATGTATATAATTCTATTGTGTATTCTTTTATCCAACGTTTCATCACAAAGCATTGCCAACAATTCACAACTGTCGCCCATCCCTTGAATTACTTCTGTGAATTTATAGGTTTTCAGAACCGTGCTCAAGTTAAAGTCAAACCAGCGGTCATGAAGCATTAGCTTGGGGGATCTTTCCTTCGTACTGGCGGTGTCATGTTTTGAAATCAATTGGAAACGGTCTTGTTTGACATAGGTTATTGGGGTTATGGCCATTTGTTTTTTCAATGTGCCAACTGCACCCCCATGCGCCCCCAAGTAATCCAATCCATGTTTTCTTAGTATATCCACCAGCTGCATCCCATAGTAGTTCAAATCTGGTTCTTTTAAGACACCATATCACACCTTAAATGCACCTGGGGTTCACATCCGGTTTGGAACCTTCACAACATTCTGCCTCTACTAAATTATCAGGTTTGGGTACCAAACATTTGAGCCAGCCCCATATCCAAGTGTTTCAACCCATCACCCTGTGGCCTTGGGTTTCCCCAAGCCTTGCACGTGCCAGTCTGCAGCCAAAGCCTTGCAGAACGGATTGGGTAGTAAGCCAAAGAAGGGTAAGGTGTCGAAGAGGAAGGAAAAGCAGGAAAAGTCAGGTGCAGCTGATGCTTCAAAAGAAGCTCCAAAAAGCTGAGCCGCAAAGTCAATAGCTCAGGGTCAAAACTGGACCAAAATTTTGTCTTTAGGATCTAGCAGCTTTGAGAGTGGATAGAAGCCAAGGGAGTGCGAAATGAAATATAAAACAAGTGACTTTCAAATGACTTTCAAATCAAAACTTAAGGTTTCAAAATGTCAAACATTTCTGTTTTTGCGTTTGGAGCATCAATCCCTTTGGCTACCAAATGAGAAAGCGCTGCTGATTTGAAAGCGACGTACCCACATAAATATGGTACACTCTTGGCAGTGATAGGATGGATGCCACTTCTTCGGGGCTGCAATGGCGCAGGGGTGGGAATGGCCCAAATAGATCCAATTATCAAACAAGGTTGAATCAAAATTTTGTCAACTTGGTATGTAGCCTACTCGGAATGTTCCCCCAATGCGCCTTTTTGCGAAAGGGTGCCGGCATCAAGCAATACAGCATTGCCTAGCGGTGGGGCCAAAAATGTTTGTCGCCTGTCTTGAAAGACACAAAACAAGTATTTCTATTGGTTGGGGCGGTATCTATTGTGACCCGCAAAAAAGGATTGTGGTAACAGTGGTTTATTATTTGGGATGTTCCCCCACTAGTGATGTTCTTACATAGGATCATCTAACAATAACTTTTTCGGGCCCTTAGTGGGCACTCCATTGTTTTTTAATGATCCGGAGTTGCGGCATGACAGGAATGCAAGCCGATAGATATGTTGGTTGTTATCCGTCGTGACCTACAGAAAGATTGGTAATGGTTGATGTCATTGCCTAAGTGTATTGTCTTTCATTGTGAATTTATCCTATACCACAATGGCCTTCAGCCATGCTCCCTCGCAGGTTGGAAGTCCAATGGCCGTCATCGTGCTAGGCTCCGCAGTTCGATCAATCAATGGTGACTGAGGAATCTATGATTTAAACGGAATTTGATTGCAGAATATGTTATAGCATATATATATATATTTATATTTATATTTATATGTATATATACATATACATATATATATATACAGGATACTTATATTGGTGATTTACCAGGGGCTCAGCGTTTAAACTGGCTGGATTCTTTCAAGGAAGGATTCATTCCAGATCATTTCACTGGAGTCTGTGTTTGTACTTAATCGCACTTAGCTAAAACAAGTTTAGATATGGGAAAACAACCTTAGATTAGATATGGGATAGGATTCATTCCCCAGGGGTTGGCCCTTTAAACTGTGATTTCTCATGGAAGGACTCCAAAACATTTGATTGGATAATGTGATTACTTCGGTGATTTATCCACGAGGGTTTTGGCACTTCAAGCTCCGATCTTTCAAAATATTTATTCTTGGAGAATGTGTCATTGTACTTCCCGGGTCATTGCCACTTGTTGGGTCTTCAAATATGGTATAGCCTAACCCCAGGGATTTCTTAACCATGGTTTCATTTTCCAAATCGGAGATATAGTTTAAGTGGGATCTTTCAAAACTGACATATAGCTGCATGTCGCTAGGCAAGTGCCACTTGACCAACTCCAACGAAGCGAAACAGCTGAAGCTTACATACGTGCCCCGGTTTGTTTGGTAAATGACCTTGTGTCAACATGCATGGGTCCCTTCCTATAGTTTCACATTTTCACCGTAGTTGGATCTGTCACCCAGTTTATGATTTTAGATTTTCACCAAACGTTGTTTACTTCGTCAATCCATCCCATTTATGATTCTGGGTGTTTTTTGTTTATATGTTCACAAACCTAGCTGGGATGTACCCTAGTTGCACATGCCAAGGCATGATTGGCAGTGGGCGCGCGCACGTTGCTGAAGTATGTGACCTAGCACGGGCTAATTTGGCCCATGGGATTCCATCTGAGGCTTTGGAATCATTTGCCTCACTGGGGGCTGGAGGGCGCTATTGTTCCAACCAGGAGCGTGACTTGCACAAGTGGCTACATTCACTGTTCGGCTTGAAGCTCACCACATACAAGGTCAAGATGTTCCTCAATGTTTCCCATTCAGGCTTTAGCATATCTGTGTTGATGTGGGGGGTTCAAGTGGGTCGTTTTTGTTGGCCTATTTCAAAATTGTAGAGGTGCTCTGCGGTTTTGTTCATACAATTGATTTGCTGACTACAGGTTCCTTCGGAAGAGAAGCCAGTTGGGGTAGATGTCCCATTTCTTCTTCCTCATGAAGTGATACACGCTCTGTCCAATGCTGGGCAACTGCAGGCTTTGGGTCTGGAAAAATTATATATATATATATAATTCGAGCAAGTAGACATTATATATATATCACCTTTCAAAGTTTTAGAGTTCGGGTATGCTGGTGAAAACTTATTGTCTTGGGCCACCCTGCAGTTTGCACGATCCATGACTGGACACCGGAGCAGGGCAAGTATCAAGCGATTCTGGCAACATTGTGTTGGCTTGGAAGAGTGGGCACACCATCCATGCCTGCAGAACCCTGAAACCTATGACTGTGCCATGCTCCAATTCATTCTTTTTGTTGTGATCAAAACGTGTGTTGTTTCCATTTTCCTGGCTATATCATGTCGCTGTCCTAAACAATTTGTATTGTTTGTGTTTTTAACCTTACAAGGTTCTTGGGTATCATGATGCATGTATAAAAACCTTGCCATTGGCAGCAGGTATGTTGCCATTGGCCCTTCATGTCGATGGAGCAGAGTTTTACTCCAATAGCGAGTACTTGTGCTGGAGCATGGCTTCCGTGTTGAGTTCAGAGCATGTCTTTGACTCCAAATTTCCAGTGGTGGTTCTTCCTCACAGTAGCATGCTGGATGAGGGTGTCAAGGCGCATGTGCACGCAACTGTCGGGAAGGTGCTGGCATGGTCACTACGTTGTGCCAGTACGGGAGTTGCTCCGCTCACAGGTGCATTTGATGAACCACTTCTCGGTGAGAGGGCTAAGCTTGGTGGCCAGCAGCTGGCCAATGGGTGGAAGGGTTGTTTCTTTGGGTTTCGCTTTGATGAGAAAGCTAGGAAGGAAGTGAACGCATTTACCCGAAGCTATCAGCACAGTTTGATTTGCATGCGTTGCATGGCGCAAAGACTTCACCAAAACTGGGTTCCAGCGCTTAACTACAAAAAAATCCACCGAAGTGCAGCTCACCGGATGACCCAAATCAGTCAAGCCCTCAGTTGACTCAAACGTGTTGTAAGGAAAAGTCCCACTTGAAGAGGAGAGACTCCACCTGACACCAATATCTCAGCTAACCCCGAAACTGTTTCAAACATGTTGTGAGTGAAACGCATTAAAGACATGAAGGGGAAGAGATAGAGATAGAGAGAGAGAGAGAGATCCCACTTACCACCAGTCTCCAAGGATGTTTGTTTCCTATGTATCGGTTTCTATTGATTTTCATTCAAGCATCTTGCCAGAAATATTATGACAAATCCCTTTGAATCACAGGGGGGAGTTTCACGTTCCAACAAAAACTGCATAGCTACATCCCCAACAAAGATTAACACCCCAGTTCTCTGTGCCAGTCTGGCCTCCTCAGGCCATTCAGACTACCTTCGATCCTCGAAGCCTTCACCTTATGCGGTGATCAGCGGCTGGCACTTGAAAGTTGCTTTCCACGACCCCATGCACATGGTGTTCTTGGGGGTATGCAGAGACCTCTACGCGTCATCGCTTGCATATTGGATTCGCAATGATTTCTTTGGGACAGGTAATGTTTCTGAAAGACTCCGTCAATTTTCAGAAGATCTCAGGGCCCAATGTCGTCAGGAAAAGACACTGTTATTCAGCTTCAGTTGTGTTTAGTTTTGGGCTAGTTTTGGGCATCCCATACCCTGGTTTATTCAAGATTCAGGTTTACCTCAACCCAACAGTGGGTACCAATGAAAATCAGTTATCTATTGAAGTTCACAGTGGGTACAATCAAATTCCCGGAGTACAAGGTCCCCATTCTTCCTGTATCAGTCTTTGGCCACTAAGGATCAGGGTTGGTTTCACCCGCTTCACACTTGCCAACACGGGCTTAGACAAAGGAAACCACTTCCCGGAATTGGGGTCCATCTTCAAGGCTGCATTTCTCAAGAGTGCCCTGTGGTTTTTTGCAAAGAAAGCTATAGACATAGCTGAGCAATACCCACACGAATCTTGAGCAAATTCATGAACCCATGAAAGTATTGTGGATGGAAGAAATCTTGTGCCGCTGGGTAACTAGCGGTAACATAAGACTATGTAAATAATGGGATGGTAGTGGGGGAAACCATCTACCAACTTCGGTACAAGATTTCTTCCAGCCACAATCTTATATACCGGGGTTGTGCCGAACCAAGTTTGGTCATATTTTTGGTTTCTGGGGACAGCAAATATTTGGAATTTTCCTGGTCTCATCATCGCTGTTTCCCATTTAGTTTCTTCATTAAGGATGAGTTGTTGAAGCCAATAGCTACGTGCCACTGGCACCTCTATGCTGCTGTCTATGTCTTAGACCATGCTGACTTGGTCTTGGATGCCTGTGACGCCCAGGAATGTGGTTCATTGTTTTTTTCGACTGTGTGTGCTGTGTTCAAGGTCACACTGGGTCAATACAATAGAAATATAACCCTCAAATTGATAGTGTTCCTATATAGTAGGTTTTCAAAAAAATGTTTTCAACACTGGGGTGATTTCAAGATCGTGCTCTTGAAATTAGGAAATTAGTTTTCACTAGGTTTCCAACAAAATGTGGGTATTAGCCAGTAACCAACCCTGCAAGGATGTTAGCCAAAATTTCGAGCTCCACCTGATCTCCTGGCAGCATATTGCCAGCCAATGTGAGAAGAATGGGTTGCGTTTGTACAAAATGAGGCCGAAACACCACTATATGGACCATACGGGGGAAGATGTGAAAAGAACACATCTTAACTGTTTGAAGTTGATGGCTTGTTTCAATGACGAGTCCTTCTTGGGATACCTGAAACGAATTGGTATCCGCTGTCATTCATCGAAAATGATGGAAAGACTTTTCCAACGTTACCTTCTTTTCATAGGTTTACGCTGGCGGGATGCAGCTAGCTGAAGGGGTTAAGGCTGAGCAAAAGAAAAAACTAAGAGCCCGGGCTCTCAAGGAAGTGCGCGCCACATTGCCCATGTTGGCATGGAGCGGGGTTTGAAGGTGGTTGTGGTGTTGGTGGTTGGTGTTGCTACTCTGCTTTCGTCACTCCTTCGACTCAAGTTTTTGGGTTAATGTATGATTTCCCACACTTATGATTAACATGTAAATCCAGCATTCCGTGTTTTTTGGGCCCCAAAAGCCCCCAATTGGTTGGATGCCAGCGGCACTGAAAAGGCGGGCGTACGAGCGGGCAAATCTGCACAACCCCTTCCACCCAAATATGGCCAGCCACATAAGTTGGGCAATGCAACACACACACACACACTTACAGGTATCCAGGTAGAGCACACCAATGACAATGGATGTGCAAGTAAATACTTATACATAAATACATATGTATATGTATACATACATACGTACATGCATGCATACATAAACACACACACATACACACATACACACACACGCATACACACATACATACATACATACGTACATACATACATACATACATACATACGTACATACATACATACATACATGCCTACATACCTTCATACCTTCATACCTTCATACCTTCATACTTACAAACCTACATACATTTTCACATACATACATACATACATGCATGCATGCATACATACATACATCCTACATACCTTCATACATTCATACATGCATACATGTTTCCATACCTACCTACCTACCTTCCTACCTACCGACCTGCCTACCTACGTGCATACCTACATACTTACACACCTACGTACATACCTACATACCTACATACCTTTGTACAAACCTACATACCTACATACCTGCAACATACATACATGCATACATGCATGCATGCATACATACCTACATGCCGACATACCTACATACCAACATAGCTACATATATTTCCACCTACCTACCGACCTACCGACCTACCGACCTACCTACCTACCTACATACATATGTTCATACATACATACCTACATTCCTACCTGTATGTATTTATAGTGAGTACATACACACACATATGATATATATTTATATGTAAAATATTTAGGTTGTTTGTACAAGTGTTTTTTCTCGTTGCAACCAGGCAGTCACTGCTGATTCGGAGCCCACAAAACTTGGAACCAAGTTTCTGGCATATACCAGGGGCCCAAGGTCCCAAAAACAATACAGAAAAGCATATCACAATCCAATAAGGAAATCCTAGGAAAGTGATTCCTAATCATAGTCCTATCTATTAAGTCCATGGTTTATGTATCTTTACGGTGGTGAGCTATATAATTGTTCAACCCTGAAGGAAAATGTGGTTTCAGTTGCCATGCTAGCCGGGGAACTTTTTTTTTTTGCTCAAGCGACGGTGCTGGTCGACTAATATACTTGGAGGGCGCAATGGCCATTGTACATAGACACTTGCCTTTAGGCTGTACAGTTCAGCTGAAGCAGCATAAGTGCCCGTGCTGTGCTGCGTCACTGCATGGCACATCCCATGCACTGTCATGTCAGCTGGTCAAAGACACTTGTCTTTAGGGCTGTACAGCTCAACTGAAGCAACGTAATTGCCCGTGCTGTGCTGCACTGCTTGGCACATCCTATATACACTCTCATGTCAACTGGTGCGTGCATGAACATTTTCAATCAATACTGAATCGTTGATGCACCCAAGTAAAGCTGTTTCTCTTTCGGACATTGTTCGTTGGTTGGAAAGATTTACGTTGATGCTTCCGCCATGCTCCTGGTGAAGCTGAACCTTCTCCGGCGCATCTCGCCAGTACATCAAGACTTCGTCAGTGCAATTGCGCATCTTCAAGGTAAAGCTGTTGTTCCCGAAGCAATGTCTATATAGACATTTCTGAGTCCTTGATCACAGTTGTGTCAAAGCACTTTTGTAAAGATGCAGTATACCTTTGCTGACTTCTATCAAACCTTACTTGCGCCGAAGAAAAGCTGTTTCTCTTCGGACGTTGTTCGTTGGTTGGAAAGATTTTCGTTGGTGCAACTCGCCATGCTCCTGGTGAAGCTGAA
>Ga0126342_10004885_pt1 | contig 23130 bp, 18 predicted proteins | sample Cyp1metagenome_FD_92528 | JGI IMG/M metagenome (GOLD analysis project Ga0126342, IMG submission 92528) | Coral microbial communities from Lord Howe Island, Old Settlement Bay, Australia - Cyphastrea 1 metagenome | ecosystem: Host-associated > Invertebrates > Cnidaria > Coral ...
GCCCGGAGCTGTGCAGGATGAAAGCTGGCAGGCAAAGTCAAGGCTTGGAGCTAGTTTCTAGTCGGTTCAGAAAGTGACGTTTGGCACTTCGCGGACCCGATCCGTCCTTCACTGCCATGGTGTTTTGGCCCTGCGAGGGGGTCCTTGGCCCGGAGCTGCGCAGGATGAAAGTAGGCCCGGTCCGTCCTTCACTGCCATGGTGTTTTGGCCCTGCGAGGGGGTCCTTGGCCCGGAGCTGTGCAGGATGAAAGTTGGCAGGCAAAGTCAAGGCTTAGAGCTAGTTTCTAGTCAGTTCAAAAAGTGACGTTTGGCACTCTGGGCTTGGCCCGGAGCTGTGCAGGATGAAAGTTGGCAGGCAAAGTCAAGGCTTGGAGCTAGTTTCTAGTCGGTTCAGAAAGTGACGTTTTGGCACTTCGCGGGCCCGATCCGTCTTTCACTGCATGCCGTAAGGCTCCAACGGTGTCCTTTGGACAACCTTTTGTTCCGTAACATCGTTATGTTGTCGTAGGTTTGTATTGCTTCCGTCTGTTTCCGTAGTTTTTAACATACCTTTTTTGAGAGATTGTCCGGCATGATGCAATGAGTTTTGAGACAAAGTCTCTCTGTAAACATGTAAGTATCTTTTTGTACATATTCATCTCTTTGTACAGGCCTATTTATTCTTTAATGTACAGGTGTGTTCTTTGTACAGATTTATTCTCTGTACAGATTGTTTTCTTTGTACACATTGTTTTCTTTGTACAGGTTGTTTTCTTGTACAGATTTATTCTTTGTACAGATTGTTTTCTTTGTACACATTGTTTTCTTTGTACAGGTTGTTTTCTTGTACAGATTTATTCTTTGTACAGATTGTTTTCTTTCTTTGTGCACATTGTTATCTTTGTACAGGATGTTTCTATGTACAGATGTGAGACAAAGTAACTCCTTGTACAGATCCTGCAAGCATCTGCATCCAGCGACAATGGAGGCCAGACGGATTCCGTCTGGCCTTCCAGTCGCTTGATGTGCAGCTTAGTGATGTTGAGTGCTGTCGTCAGACCAAGGTCTGATGAGGGCCAGCTACAAGCTTTGATTGCCAAAGCGCCGACAAAGACTCTGCAAGCATCGTGGCTGCCCCCTATATGGGGTGCTTACATTACCTTTAAGACAGCCAAAACATAACCATTTTGCAACCATCCAACTGCGGTTTTATGGTCGCAAAATGACTCTAGATATAACTTGCAGAAATACGATTTAGGATTTCCAACAGAAACATCATCATAGTTTTAGGGCCTTGCATTTGAGCCCACGTAGTGGAAAGGACACCTTAAAAGCGGATATGGGATACCCTCCAAATTGTAACTGCTGGATCTATTATTGGGGTTATTGTTTTGGGGGTATGGGGAGAAACCCGGTTTTATGACAAACCCGGTCGGGGTGGCAGAGGTGCGGGCGCAGTGCCCCATTTTGTTTTGATGGGATGGTGGGCTCCAACCTAGCAGCCCTTACTTTATAGAACATATATTGCTGGATATATATATATATATATATGTATCTATATCTATTGATGGATGTTGTTCTCATCATATATATGTTAAAATCCCTTACTACACCGATAACATATATGGACATAAAAAATGGGAATTTCATCCGAAATCACGATCAGGGGTGAAAAAAACAGAACCCCCAAAATATGCTCGTTTGAGCACTCCCTTTCACCAGCGTGTTTTGCTGCCGTGCCGCTCCGAGCTGCAGCAAGGATCGAACAGCAGGACATGGAAGGCACATCTGGTGACATTTTATTGATATATATATATATATAATTATTTATATTTATATTTATTGATATATATATATATATATATAATTATTTATATTTATATTTATTGATATATATATATACCCAAGATTCCTGGATCCCAAACTGTACCCTTAAGTAAGGATACCAACTTCAAGACACCAACAGATTGTGTTTTCGTTTTTGGGGGGCCTACTGTAGTCCCCATGAATGCTCTTTACGCATCCCGGCCAAGTGTCTTAATTTTACAGGGCAAACCCAATGGATCAATCCCCATTAAACATAGTTACAGGCATCATCGTAGAAATTGGTACCTTAAAAAACATCAGGTTTCTTTATTGTCTCCTACAAGTTTCGAGGGTCGTCTTTGCTGCGCTATGTCACGGGGAGTTCATTGGTGGAAAAGAGCTGGGGCCCTCAGTGCCATGGATCCATGTCTCTAAGTGAGACCAAACACAGGCATAGCTAACCGCTATATACACGGCCGAAAGCACATTGTGTTTTTTTGGCGTTTGGTGTTTGATCTGGTTTGATTTTCTTTGTGACAAAACCGGCACTCTGAATTCCCATCCGTGTCATGTCAGAGAATGGCATCTTAAAAATGATTTTGACCGACGGTTACAAACAGGAAGTTCACACAGGTTTGGCTTTTGATCGTCATTTGGTTTCTTTCCCCGTATGTGTGGAATAAATAGCAAACCAATGAGAAAGTAGATTTGATTGATGTTTGATGATAACATACACGTAGAAACTCTGAACCCCTAACCTGGCGTCAATCCGCCAACCATTCCATGCTGGGCTCAGGCTCGACTCAGGGACCAAGCAGTCTGGTCAAGTTTGAGGCCTCAAGCAGCGCTGCAATCATGCCTGGTTGGATTCAATCGAAACATCCCCAATGAATTGTTTTTCCAAAACTTCGAAATAAAGTGACCGCAGCCTGGCTAAAGGGGAAAAGGCACACACCGTAAAGAATGCCAATATAGTTCAAAGCATTCGTCAAAAAATATAGTCACTTATATATGTGTTTGACGCTTTCCCATTGGTCGATTGCCTGGGTGAAGGAAGGCCCTGCAGGCCATATTTTGCTCAGGTTTCTAGGTCCCCCCAAAAAAATCATGGCGGCAGACCTTGCTTTGGTCCCCGGCGTGCAAGCTGATGATGACATGGGTGTGCCCCGTGTTCGTGGCGAGGATGGTATGCTGGTGGGGTTTGAATGGAAGTCTGTTCGTATCTTGAATGAGCTTCAATGCAATTTTGTTTCAAATCCGACCACTGAAACAATTATCCAAGATCTTTAGAAGTAGAGTTGCAAAATTTGATCCCATACATTCTTTCTTGGAAGATCTATCCCATGAAAAAAAGCTCGGATGAAACTTCACGCTTCCCGGGTCCGCCAAGGACCAGGCCGCATTTGGTGGAACGAAGCGATTGTTGCACCTTGGACCTTGGGATTGTTCACTGGTTTTTTCATAGGACATTTAGAGGAAACACCTGCTCGATAGGGTGGAGATCCCAAGAATGTTGGATTAAATCATTATTGTTTGTCATTGGGTACCTTTAATTAAAGGAATATGTCAAAACGATGCCCAAGTTCCAAATTTGGATACCAACATCTTCAGCCTTGCAAGGCCAGGGTGGCGAACAAGATCATTGCCGGCATGCCCGATCGAGCTCTTGATTTGATCCGGGGAGGGCAATTTCAAGGTGGAGACCTTGTGGTGCTTAAGTCAGAGATTCACAGGCCTTCTTGGCAGGAGAGCATCATAAATCTCAAAAAACATGACACCAAACAGAGGTAGAACCATGATCACTAACAAGCTTTTTATTCTCCAAAAGATGTAGAACCATGATCATGAACCAGCTATTTGATGCCAAAAAAAGGTATAACATGGTGTAACCATGATCATTAACCAGCTATTGGGTTCCCAACAGTTTTGCATCAGGAGATTGGTGCGAACTACGTGTGGCTTAAACCGTTGGTCGAGGAATTCCAGCGTTTTGTGCCGGGATCGTTGGTGCTCATTGACATTCTATTGTATGCCGACCGATTGCTTGATGGCCGTCTTTTTCCCCAAGAGCCCAAACAGACCCATGTTAGCAAGGAGGCATCCAGATTGAAGAAACTGGTCGGAGCACTCCGAACTCTGTATCGGAACAGCACCTCAAATTGAACCAAGACCTTGTTTTTGAATTTTATTTATGTCCCATACATTCCCATACTATTTTTCATGGGTTGTGTGAGGGAATTACAAGTCTGATGATTATCATGTGGTATCCACTGCGCCCCAGGCGATGCCAGCTATTGCCCACGGGTTCACGAGCTGAAGCAAATGCTGTTGCCTTCTCCGTCTTCTGAGGTTCTTTGGATTTCATCAAGAAAATGATTTTGCTGGGTTATAGGTCCAAATCGTTTTGTCTGGGGGATATTCCCTTCAGCTCAGTACCAACCCCTTGCCCATTTCCACTTGTGTCTCCAGGCTCGTGCTCGCAACCGTGCACAAGCCTTGGCAGAATCCCAGGCAGAGGAAAGTGGATCATCTGAGCAGGAGGACTCCAGAGCAATGGGGTGGGGGCATAAATAAATATATATATATACACATAGATATTTATATATTTATATATATATATATATAGTTATATACATAGTCTTATATGTATATACATATATATACATATTTATATATATATATATAGAAAGAGAGAGATGTAATTGTATATGTATATATATATCTATTTATCTATCTATCTAATCTAATCTAATCTAATCTAATCTATCTATCTATCTATACATATATGTATATTCATTTACATAAATATGTTTACATATATATATATATATATATATATATATATATATGTATATACATAGCTTGTGAAGACACCAGCACTTGATGGTCAAATCTGTTGAAGTTCTGATGTACTTTCCAACGGTGTTGAATGAATGGGATATCGTTTTTTTCCCCCATTTCAAATCCGTACTTCAATCTAGTGCCATCGCAAGAAAGAACAGGATGAGGGCGACGAGTCCGACCAGTCCAGCGACGTCGAGAACTTGGAGGCCCACCCAGATGATGCGACCACTTTGGCGCTTGGCGAAGTGTCACCTATGTCGGATGTGGAGACTGGGGGCGGTGATGACTCTGACGATTCCAGTGGTGATGATGGCGAGTGTCTCTGCTGGAGGTAATTTTAAAACAAAACACAAGGGGGGTCCAATTCACACATGGGTCATGGTTCAAGGATATTCCAAAAGTTTAGAAAACAAGATTTCAATCAACGAGGGGTCTTGTAATGATGTGCAACACATGTATTCAATATGGGTATTGCTACCACATGTCAAAAGACTTTCAAGATGTAGGTCAAATGATCATTCCAATACGTTTCTTTTGACACAAGTGCTCTTAAAGTGGAGTCAAAATATGATAGATTTAGGGGTTGCGCCACTCAAGGTCCGAGATGTCCAAGGACGAGGAAGAGCAGCCACCGCTGGAGGAATCCCAGTTCCAAGAACAGCAACAGGATGGGGAAATCTTCTTGGGTGTATATTCCATATAGCAAGTAACTGATTCGTGCAGATGGTAAAAGCGGGTCATAATTTGTGAGATGGCCTTCATCCTTGCAGAGTTTACAACCTATCTGGGATGGCTTTCAATTTTGTCAAGTGTACGAACTATCCAGGATGGCCTTCGATTATCTTTTAATTTGTTATGGACTATCTGGGATGGCCCTCAATTGAGTAAAGTATGTATGTATATATATATATATGATCTATCTGTGATGCACCTCAATTATGTAAAGTTTAGTAACTATATAATACATCCGGAATTCACATCAAAGTTCAATGGGAAGTCAATCGCTATGTCAGATGTTTGTTGACACACCCAGCATCGTCTAAAACAAACATCACCCATGCAGGTTCTAGACCCATCATCCTTCATCCCCTCCGACACGATCCCACCAGGAGTCCAGCTTTTGGAATGGAGATCATGGCCCTCGTGACCCTGAGCTGTCACCCACTCTCTCGCCTGGCTCTCCCTGGGAGCCATGGTCCCGAAGTCAGGTGGTCGCAGCCTTTCTTTGGGAGTGAAACGGGTTGAGAACTCTGACCAGTCCACCAAGTCGGGTGAGGAATCGGGTGAAGAATCTGATGCAACGGATGACGAGAATGTTGACGATGTGTTGCCAGAGGTCAATCCCAAGTCCGTCCCAATGGAGCCCGTTACTCAACTAAAATTACCAAAGGTTACCACTGTTGAACTGTTTGAAGTTCTACTCTCTCCCCAAACCTAAGGAATCTGGTGGGTCGACATTGCAAGAAGCTTTGGGATTGATGGGAATCAAAGGTCCTACCAAGGCTGTGGTGCCACCAGTAGCATCTGTCAAGACGCACCCCATCAAGAAGCCTGAATGGTTTGGCCCTTTAGCAACAAGCCTATTGCAATGTGAACCCCCGGTAGTGGCTGCTAGGTATCACATTGGTAAAGTTTTACTCCGAGTTTCGACTGTGGGTTCAAAGTTAAAGAAGGCATGTGGGCACCACATATCACCACATGGTCCTCACTTTCAAACAAAATCAATACTGGGATCACCGAACTGCAAATATTGGGTTTACCGTGCTGCGCATATGGGTATCCTCAACCTCCTCTTCTCATGTGTGTGGTAAAATAGAATTGGCCATGCGTGTACTGTGTCCTTGTTACTGGTCATGAGCCATTAAGTAATGCCCAGGATGATCATGTCGTGAAGAAAGAGCCCAAGAAGACCAAATCCGGCAACAAGGTGAAGAAGGCATCCAAAAGATCCAAGGCATCATTCAAGCGTCACAACAAGGCCAAGCCGAACAAGAAGGACACGGAAGAGGAGGATGATGGTAAGGCGCATCCTTTGGGGAATCCATCAAGATCTTTTGCATTCTTTTGCCATCTCCCATCAAAACATATGACCTCAAGGTATTGCAGAGGTTTCCCATATCTTTGTCTCAGCTTGGCATTCACACGCGCAACCTGTCCCATCACTGGTTTGAGGCGCCCACATACGGCGACTACAGCCTGGCAGGCATTCCCAAGAATGCATTGCCCCAGGAAGACAGGGCGCACAAAGGCAAGCACAGCTACAGTGTCCACAAAGCCGGCAAGATCATAGAGGTTCTTTTGAGGTCCCAGGCCTATTTTGTTCGGGGAGTAGAAGGAGCTGGAAAGAATGGAATCTTTGTCTTATACGTTCGCAGTTTTAGGTTAGGAATGCTGAAAGTCTTAGGCTAGCAAGAAATCATAAAAACACTAGACCCACTCTTTTTTATATATATGCATATATATGCATATATATGCATATACATACATGTATATATATATACTTACATATTTACATAAATACAAAATACATTTAAATACATATATATATATATATATGTTTATGTGAACACTTCCCATAACTTTATTTGCCGAACTGTGGACAAGACTTCAATCAAAATTGTGGTTGGTTCATGCCCCAGTCCGCTAAGGACAAACGATCGCATGGAAGAAATTCGGAGGCCCCCGAAGTGCATGGATCACGGCCTGCACTCGGGCTGGAATCTTGCCCTGAGCGGAGTGGATTGGCTGTCAACATCACCAAGCTGAGAGTGTCCATGGGAACTTGAAATCTGATAGTTATGAGTATGGCTGTGTGAAACCACGGCATTGTCTTCATGTTATGTAGGGGTCAACGAGATGCACAGCATCATTGCCTAGATGCCCTGGGGTACGCATGCCATGTGATAACACATGCATAATGCGCAAACAAGTCTGCGGCGTCGATGAGAAAAAAGTTTGGACAACAGTTGGTCATTTTTAGCGGATCCTTTGCTCAGTTGAAGTTTGTTTGACAAGACTGTTTGAAAATTTGGGCCTGGAGTGAGATTGAGATTGTATCGTGTTGCCACAACATCTTTGATTGAGAAATTTTCGAAAACCGACCGGCAAGCGAGCTGCCTCCAAGCTTTCCAAGCAGCATGCAGAGAAGTTCGGACCTCGTAAGCAGCTGAGCCCCAGGGATGCCAAGCGAGTGTCAATCTTGGCTGGGCTACGCATGATGCGGGCTCCAGCTGTGCCCTGATTGGAAAGTGGTAGCTGGAATTTCTAATGTTCCTATTCCTATTGGTTTGGTACCCCAAAAAGGTCCCCACAGAAAATTGTGGTATTCACAAGCTTCATATTTTCCCATTGGCTTGGCATTCCAAAATCTGACCCCCCCAAGTCTACCCCCAGTAACCTTTTTTCCTACAGGTTTGCTACAGTTTTAATTGGTTGGGGGGGTCAGATTTTGGGGTGCCAAACCAATCGGAAAATTGTTGTCACAAGCTAGTAACTCTATACCTATACATGCCAATGGACTGTATTGATGAATGACTTCAGTGCAGCAGGGGTTTCGCAATCGGATCAACCTTCTGAAAAAACCAAGTTAGATCCAACGATATTATTTTAAAGTCTTCAGTGGTTTTTGGAAATCTTTGGAATGTGGCATTCTTAATCGGGTTTTGAACCCCCAACAGTTCAACAAACAAACAAAAGGGCATACCATGAGTATGACTAATCATCGGTTCCGGGGTGTGCCAACTTGATAAATCAAGGTACGACTGTTTGCCCCACAACTTCCCAAACTATAATAGTATGCCTGCCGGTCTGACCGCTTGACCCTTGCTATCGCAAGCCTCGATTTGAGGTTGTGGCGCTTTTGGTGAGCTTGGTGTTCAGCTTGGACCTGCACCACGCAGCAAAGGACCAGCTAGATCACTTGGAGCTGTTTGCAGGTGACCTTTCCGTTACTACAGGAGAAATGCAGGCTTGGGTCCCATGATGAAATGTCAGACCCATGATCTGCAAATAATGGGTTTCCGCCACCTCCAAACCAAAATTGGGCATATCCTACAGATTTTCTGGGTGGGGATACAGCTTCTTCAATTTGAAAAGGCCACATTAATATGGAAACCACATCCAATACCAACACAATTCTTTACTGACATATGTTCACCGGTTGGGGAATGAATTGTTCCTGAAAGGAAGGACGATCGGCTTTGGGCCTGGATATCAGGTATGACAAGACAATGGATATTACCTCCACGGAGGGGTTCATCGCAACATTGCATGCTGCAACACGTTTGAAACCTGGAAGCGGGTCGCTTGCAGCACCCGTCTGCAGTAGTTGGGTCTTCATGCCCCTTTGAAAAACATTGGTATTGTTTTGTTGTCGGTATATGCATGGAAATGTATTGGTATTTGTATATTTGTTTTGTTATTATGTATATGTATATATATGTATGTGTGTGTGTATAGACATCTATATCTATTCCCCCAAGATGTCCATCTTTAGACAGGTGACCCATTTTGAATCCAAAGAAATGGAGGGAATGGACATAACACGAATGGACTGACAGTCATTCAGTCTCTATGGGACTTTTCACGAGCAAAGGAAACCCATTAAAAGTTTGTATACAGTGGTTTGATTCAACCAGAAAAATATCTTAAGGTCGAGAGGCTCTACTCAAAGAAGCGCAGCCGAGCCATTGGGGGCTGAAAGATTTGAAAGTGTGCAACTTGGAAATTGGATATGTGCAAGGACGCTGGTGGTGTTGCTGGTGGCAGCAGCCTTGCGCTGCTGGACTATCCTAGAGCAGCCGAAAGGTAGCCTCATGGAGATGCACCCGGCATTTCAAGAATACCTAGGTTTGGTAAATTGCTGGCGAGCCCACATAAACATGAGCACCTACGGAGGTCCTACGCTCAAGCCAACCTGGTTGTATTCAACCCGGCCAATGATAGACCAGCTGCATTCCTATCGACCACTTCGTTTGAGGAACACCAACACTGAAGACCCTGTTGAAATGGTTGTTCATTACACTGACGGAAGCGGACGGGCCAGAGTCAAAGGAGGAAAGCACTTGAAACAGTCACAGTCATACCCTCGTGGGTTTCTTGCCTTCATGGATGTATTTTTTATTTTTGAAATATCACCTTGCCCCCAATCATGGTTTTCAATTTGCTGCCCGGCCTTCTCGTAGAAACTTCTTCCTTTCTCGCGGAAATTTCTTCCTGCATTGAGGTTTGGCAAAGCTCTGGCGCGGTTGAGATCCGAGTATGCTCCCCTTTTGAAAAGGGAAGCTAGGAAGGAAATTCGGGCTTCCCTGGTTGAGTACCGCAAAATTGCCCGAAACACCAGGGCAAATGCTAGGTGGATCAAATGGGCAAATTTACAACCGGTCTTGGACCACTTGATGTAGAAGCAACGCTGGATGATTGGGTTTCCTCAAACCTATGGTGCTTCAGCTTTCAATTCAGAATGTAATTAGCATTCAACGTGCCAACTATTTTGGTTGGAGCTGTGATGTCATGCCAGACACTCACCAAGAAGGCTGATTTGAGGGGCGATCGGAAAAGTGGTTGGAACGCGGCCCTTCATCTTGGTTGTACTTCCTCTGATCCATTGTTGTAACGCCTTCTGGAAATCGACAATCCCCTTGATAAGCTGGTGTTGGAATGAATTTCATTTCCATAGACCCAATGTTTGATGAGATTACCCCATTCGCTTATGAACCGCAGCATCCAGCCAGGCTGATATGTCTGCGGTGCCCTTCAGCTTCAAAGTCTTCATGTGGAAGAGGCTCCTGGTGCATGCGCGGCTTGCCATTATCCTTTTTGCACAGAGATAGACCCATATAGGGATGGGTCTATTGTCTTTGGGGGTGAAATGGATTAAACATGATAATCCCAAAAGAGGGGCACAATGGTCAGATCCTGACACTTTTGTTTGGCATGGTGTATCTTCATGGGTATGGATCCCTCAAGAATGCGCAGTTCAACATCCAATAAAACAAATCAACAGCATACATATTATTGGGATCATCGGTTGGGGGGCTAAGAATTGCCCATAACCATATATACCTGTATGCAGAGGGGATGTCAACCCTTTAGTTTTCGGCAGTCCCATCTTAACTTTATATCTTTAGTTCCTTAGACACCGTGGGCAGCATCTTGAGGCGCGTGATTTGAGAAGCTTTGCAAAACAGCACCAGTAGCCCGGGCACCCAGTTTGAAACGTCAAGGGGTCAAACTTCAAAGACCGCTCAATTGAGCAAGATTCAAGGTGTCATGCACACAGGTACACAAGGACTATGAGTAGAAGGAAAAACAAGATGGCAGTACACACTTCAGTGGTGATGTTGGAATCTTTATGTAGGTACACGTGTCGGTTCGTAGTTCAGAAAATATGTGAATATATGTCAATACAAGTCTCAGATTTGAATGTCATCCTCCTTCCACCTGTAGAGTCAGCTTGACCTACTTGTTTTCTGACTGGGGCCTAGGAATGCCTCGTTTGGTGATCAAAAACGCCATCAAAGGTGCCTTCTGCCCCGCACCCGCCGTGCCAGCTGGATGTGTTGATGGGAATGCGTCTATCTGTGGAATACCATTTGATAAAATTCACATTCAACTGCTCTATCTCTAATCAAAACCAAATTGTTAAAATTTTACATTTTTTTTGGTTATGGTGATCAGAAAATGCTGCGAAATGTTGAGAAAAAAGTTGCGATTGGTGCAGAAATGTTGCGAATGGTATTTCCAAGTAAATATCAAGATGAATTGCATCATCATATATCGCCAGATATCTCTCAGCACCCTTGCCCTGGTGAGAAAAATGTTGCGGTTTGTAGCCACATATGCCTGATTCAATATCATCAGAAAATCTTCTGGGAATATGTTGCGAATGGTATATCCATGTACTCTCCACACACATCTTCCCTGGATTTCCCTGCTGTCCTTTGAAGTTACATTTTGGCCTCAGCAGGCTGCCGTTTTGATTCACCCGAGTTGAAATTTGGGTATGGCTCTCAAAGAGAAAGGCAAAGGATCCGTAAAGAAAGGCATTTTAAAGAATGCTGCAGGATCAAAGAAGGCAAAGGAGAAGAAGGAGAATAAGGTTCCGAAAGACAGGAAAACACACCCCGTTTTTGCCAAAGCAGAAGCGAAGAAGGCTGAGGTAGAGAAAGTCAGGAAGAGCAAAGAGCGGGCTGGGGCTGCAAAGTCTTCGGGAGGTCATGGCAAGAAAGGGAAGAAGGCAGACGCTATCCCTAAGAGCAAGAAGGCTGAATTGAGTAAAGAAAAGAAGAAACGTGAAGAGAAGTCAGAGAGCAGGACAGGAAAGAAGGCCCACCCTGAGAAGAAGACAAAGCTGTCTGACCAGAAGAAGAAGACCAAGGAAAGAGATAGCAGCAAAGAGAAGAAAGCAGAGGTGAAAGAAAAGACATCAGAGAAAGGTGTCCGTGAGAAGGAAAAGGGACATAAGGTCAATGCTGATGATGAGACGACCGCAGTTGAGAAGGCTGCAAGAGATGCAGGCAAAGGCAAGGACAAGGAGAAGCATACTGATGAGAGTTACAAAAAGAAGGCAGAGAACGTAGACGGCAAGAAACGTCGCAATTCAGAGGAGAAGAAGGAGAAACACAGGAAGAAAGAGAAGAAGGAGAAGAAATTGAAGGAAGAACGCAAGACAGAAGAGGAGGAAGAAATGGATGTCGCCTCTGAGGAAATCATCCCAGTGAAGGCAGCAGACAAGCCAGTGCTAGCACTGCCTGCTCCCTCTGAAGCAAGCACCAGTGTGGGATGCTCAACCCCACCGTCCACCCATCGCTTCAATTCACCTACTCCGTCTTCAACCTATGAAAGGTTTGAAGCAGAAGCTGCAAAGAAAGGTATTGAACTGGAAGAATACATGATGCAAGTGTCCCAAGACAGCTTGACAGCAGCAGTCGAAGCAAAGATGGCAAGCTTAGTCAGACAGAATCAAGCCAAGGAGGACACAGAAGCAAATGAAGCAAAGGAGAACACAGAGACAAGCTTAGTCAAAGCGAATCAAGCAAAGGATGACACAAAAGAAAAGGGAGACGAGGCTTCAGAAGATGACGAAGAGGAGTCAGAAGAAGAGGAAGGAAAGGGAGATGAGGGCCAGGGTCAGGTTAATGAAGGTCAAGGTTCGGGCTCCAGCAGCGCAGATGAAACCTCAAGCGAAGTTTCGTCAGAAAGTTCCGATGAAGACAATGGGGTGGAGGAGGAAGCAGAGGAGATCTTAGAGGCTCTCATGGACGATGATGATGATCATGAGAGTCAGGAGAGCGAAGAATCGGAAGAGGAGCAGGACAAAGAAGACACGGAGGGAGATGAGACACCTGCAGGAAGGAAGGTAAGCTTTGAGGAACCAGTACCAAAGGCAGCCAGCACACCAAAGGCAGCGCTTGCTCTCAAGGATGCAGTGGACAAGCAGGAGGCAATCCGGAAAGAGTATGCCAACGCAAACAGAAACTAGCCCACAAAGAATCAGCAGCAATCGTTTGTGTTTTATTGCTTCACACTGTGGCAAATTCCTTTTCCCAAAAATCTGGTAGGTGGAGATACAGTTATTGATTTACAGAAAGATGTAGACGGGGAAAAAGAGTGGCTTATGTAGGTGGATGTAAATATCTGTGCTTATAGATGTATGTACATCTATCTATATCTATATATATATATATATATGGAATTAGATTTTGATTTAGCCAAGGGATATATATATATATGTAGGTATAGATATAGATTGAACTATTGTAAAAATATGGACATAAATACAGATAGAGATGAAGAGTCTATAAATAAATATATATATATGCATACATATCATATATTCATATATTCATAGATGTAGATTTATCCCTGGGTTTGATTCTCACTGGCCTTTTCGCCCAAGGTGTGTCTCATAAGAAAGAATGGGACAAATTCAGCAGGCAGTGCGTGGGGTCTAAGTTCCCAGTGGCTCTTGCTGCGCACTATTTGCGTGACAAGCAGGACTTGTTTCGGGCTTGGCTGTCCAACAACGAAGACTGGAGTAAGAGTCTTGGACAATTTGACTACCCTTGGTTCACAAGTCTTGTAAACCATATTCAGAATCTGGACAAGTTTAGAAAGTAAAGCAATTCAGAGTCTGGACAAGTTTAGAAAGTAAAGCAATTCTTTGGTGACAACTTCTCATCCCATTAAGCCCTTAGTGTTTCCACCCAAGGACAGAAGTTCATTTCGAACGACGGGCCGAAAAGAAGCACACCAGCCATAAAGAACGGGAAGGATTGAAAGCGAGGGATATTCACTTGAAGTATCCTGACAAGGCCAAGGCCACGGCACTTATCGATCGTCTCACCAAAGCTTGCACGTTCTATCATGACCCAGACTTTCCGAACGACAAAGAGGAGCCAAAGTTCCCAAAGTGTTTCTCACAACCTTGCCCAAATTGGAATGACAAGTCCAATCATTTTATTTTATCCGAACTGTTTGTTACACAGCAGTGCTATGTCTCAAGATCTTTCAAGACTAGGGTCCTTTCCTTCATCCTATTTTTATATTTACATCAATACATAGTTGCAAAAGAAATCAAATATATGTGTATAGATAGATAGATAGATATATATATAAGTATGTGTTTCGTTTGTGTTTGGTCATCTTATCTATCCAGTCAGCCTGCCATTCTACCCATCCAGGAAATCTACTACTACGTCAATCAGGGTTCCAAGCTGATGACTGATGACATCACGGCTGACTCCACTACCGTTACGGGTGTCGACAAAGGAAACAGGGAGCTTGTTGAGGCCTTGACGTGTGAAGGTGGATTGCTGGCTGTGGGTGCTCTCCCTGCACCTGATGTTGCAACAGCGGAAGGCCAGAAAAATTTGTTGGAGGCGATGGCGGGAAGTGTGGCTGAGGCCCCCAAGAAAAAGCAAAAGGCACCGGGCACCACCACAGAAGAAGCGGTGCCAAAGACTTTTGAAGAGTGGCTTGTTCTTTCAACCCAAGTCTGGGATGTGCATTCCCAAATGACCAGTTAATCTATTTCCCTTTAGCTTGGGTTTCCAAATTCTAAGGGATTTTGCCCATGGAAAGAAAACCAACACATGTGGGATCTGAGTTGGGGGAGTCACTGATTTTAGAATATGTAAGTATAATACATATGTCACGTATTTACATGTATATACACACGTATACACACAGATACATACATATATATATATATATATACATATATACAGATATATTTGCAAATAATTGCAAATACATCTATGCATACATCTATCCATGCATCTATATATAGGGCAGAATTTGAGAATCCTCCAATCATTGGGAAGGTCATGGGAATCACCGAAACCATGTCAACATGTGATGGGAAGTTGTGGGAACCACGCAAACAGTTTACAGATGTAAATTGGGGAGATTGTGGGAATCGCCCAAGGATGTTCAAAATATGCCTGGGACAATTGTGGGAACCACCCATTAAGAAATTGAATCATCCAAACATTTTCAAAATATATATGGGGAAGATTGTGGGAAGCATCCCCCTAGGTTGTGGGGAAGGGCTTGGGAACCACCGAAACATGTTGACATGTAAATGGGGACGCTTGTGGGAATTGCTTGGACCTAAGCGAATGGATATTGTTATCCTGAGACTGGCCCAAACATTTTCGGAATGAAAACGGTCGTAAGCCTATTAGTTGGGGTTTCTCCTGGGTGTTGTCCCACCAAAATCAAACTCCTAGTTTGGGATGTTTCGGATAGCTACCCCAACATAGTGAAATATCAAGTGGGAATGTGGTGCAATCCTCTAATCAACACCCTCGTGCCCCAGGATCCTTGACACCAAAATGGAGGAGTGCCTCAAAAAGTCTGCGGACGGTCGCAAGTATGCGGTGGCCTTGGGTTCGCTGGAGTACAGCGGAGATTTGTCAAAGGAATTGATGACATTCTCCACCAAGTTAGAAACTGTGTTCCAGAAAATGCAGGAATTGCGGTCCCAGGGAAACAAAGACGAACGTGTGTATTCAAAGTTCTTTCAGATCTTGGACGACAAATTCTCTTGGTATCAAAAGGCGGAGGCCAGGCCACGGTCTTGCACTGTGAATCGTCAAAATCTAAAATGTTCAACAGTGGTCTCAACATGGCTCTTGTCCTCATTACCCCAAATGCCCACATGGTTCAACATATTGTGGGTGGAAAAACTTGCGCCACCTTGTATGGTTGAAACTTCAAAAGTATTGGGATAAACTCAGGTAAACCACCTATTAACTGGTATTTCCTCCACCCAGTGTTGAAACTTCAAAAGTATTGGGATAAACTCAGGTAAACCACCTATTAACTGGTATTTCCTCCACCCAGTGGGTCATCCTCTCCATGCCCTGTTCCAGGCTGCAGCCAAAGGTTTGCAGCAAGGACTGAGCGCAAAGCCCAAAAAGGGGAAAGCAAAGGCCAAAGCGAAGTCAGAAGCCAAAGCACCTGACCCGGCCAAGTGAGCTCGCACCCCATCGGGAATCAGCTTCGGATCTTTGAAAACAAATGATCTCAATATGTTTTCTTCATGTGTTCAATTCTCATAGATGGTTCAACTGTCGTCTTGAGTCCGATGTGCGAGATGGACACCATGCCACCATGAAAGATGGGGTGTGGTCTTTTGTCAGCTGTGCGGCCCCGGTAGCCCGGGCTGCTTAAATCTGTGGGTGTGCAATCATTGGCCCCATGAATTTAGTCCAACATTTCCTTGTAATTTTATATCAAGCCACAACAATATCAAACAATTCTGGTTATTCCATGTCATTCCATACCATTTGGGGGTGATGGTTGCCCTTAGGGAAAGATTCATGAGCAGTCTTTGGGAGCGTAGTCCATGGCTTTGAGGAAAGTTGCGAGTGAAAAATATGTAGTACCATTTTCCGCAGAGTCAAAACTGGTATACCCAACAAACTTGGTTCAGCCGGTGCACCCATCGCAGGTGTCCAGAAATGGCAAAGTTGTACACCCAAAAGGCAGGGTCTGCGTAACCAAATCCACTTGCATGTATCTGCCAGAAAATGTGGGACTACAAGTAGAGAAACCAAGTGCTGTTATTTAATGGAAATGTTACTATCCTATTTTGAATAAATTGGGGATGAGTATATGAGGGCGTCAATAAACTAGAGTTGGGTGATGGATTTTCTTCTGGTAGGCGGCCTGCCTATGAATCGCTGCAGCGGAGTGAGACTGCTGAGATGTACCTCCGTTCCTTTTCAAAATTAGAATTGGTTGACAACATTCACTCCTTGGGGGTTGTATCTAAATAAGAATGAACCACATTGGTTGCTGGAATTTCCTTGCCCTGGACCAACCCTGAAAGTCAGTTGCATTGAGCCTAGGTATGGTTGGATGCGGTCGCGCCAACATTGCTGAAGTTGCTGACATGGCACGGGCCAACATTGCGGACAACATTCCGAGCGAAGCCTTGCGATGCTTTGCAAGTTTGGGCGCTTGTGGGGCCAGGGAATCCAATCAAGAACGAGACTTGCATCGTTGGGTCAAATCCCTCTACGGCTGTGGATTGGAACCTTATTTTGTCCCCATGGAACTGAACGCTTCTTAGCCTAACCTGAATGGATGCTTCAATTTGCATCTGCTTTCCAATAAATACTTTTATGTAGATGGGGCAAATGGAATATTCATTCTTTGGTCAACCACTTAAAATCTCAGGTTCCAGGCAAGCGAACGACTGTGGAAGTTCAAGTACCAATGTTGCTGCCCCATGAAGTGCTTCATGAATTGCATCAAGCAGGGAGCTTGCAGGCAGGGATGTTTGGCAAAAAAACGGTTTGTAGTCAGGGTGCCAATGGTACATGTGAAATGTGTTTGATATTAGCTGTTTACCCTGCAGTTCTCTCGATCCATGACTGGCTACAAGTCAAGCCAAAGCATACGTGATTTCTGGAACCACTGTGCTTCACTTAAAGAGTGGGCTGACCATCCAGCTCTGGTTTCGGGCGTGGCGCGTGATTGCGACTAGGTCTTGATAAATAGACATATATATATATATATATATATATCTGGGTGTGTGTTTTGTTTTTGTTTGCAATTTGTCAGGTGATGCATTTCATTGGTTTTCATTGTATGCCATTTGTTTGTATCCTTTCATGTGGCATCAACCAAGGCCTGATCCCTTTGGCAATACACTGTGATGGGGCAGAGTTTTATTCCAACTCCGAGTATATGGTATGGAGCATTGGGTCATGCCTGGTGGAAAACGACCATGTATTTGACACCAAATTTGTCACCTGCTGCCTTCCGCATGAGGCAATGCAATCAAACGATGTGTTTTGGTCTGTAAATGTGCATTATTTTCGTGAAGGATGTGTTGTTTATACATGTTTTTTGATGTGCAAGTGTTTTCCCTAGCCCTCACCTCGTGCTGCTGTAAGGTCAAAGACGCTTGTCACCACTTGGTTGCGCAAGTCATGGCTTGGTCTTTTCAATGTGCAACTTCAGGCATTGGTCCATCAAAAGGTTGCTTTGGTGAAGTTCTTTCTGGTCAGCGGGCGAAGCTGGCTAATTGTGAGCTTGCTGGGGGATGGAAGGCTGCCTACTTTGGCTCTAAGTATGATGCAAAAGCACGGAAGGAAACCAATAGGTTTCCCCGAAGTTACCAGCACAGTTGGGTATGTGAAGCATGCTGTGCCCAAAGGAAACACAAAGGGTGGAATAGTTGTATGACTTACCAAAACTTTTACCCACAAGCGATCCACCGCATGACCCCCATCAGTACCTGGATGAGGAATTTGGATTATAAGTTTTATGTGTTTTGCTTTTCATTACCTGAACAAATCAAAAACTTCCAAACCCAAATCAAACCCTCAGGGCGGCATTCAAAAAACTAGGGGAATGGTTCTATTGATTGATGAATGTTTTTTTTGGAATTAATTATGGAAATGACTATGGGAATGACTCAGGGAATTTCATTTCAGGGTTTTTGATTCTTCCAACATCCATCCACCCCCGAAAGATATGTTGTTCTTGCTGACAGGGGATTGTCGTTTTTTTCCATGGAGGTATCTTTCAAACATCTAACAAGGTCATTCTGATTACCTTCGGGGACACCATGCGTTAAGCCCATGGCTGGAAGTACCTGGTTGGAAATTGGAAACATGTTGGCGAGACCCCATGCACACTTTGTTCCTGGGTACTTGTCGTGATCTACATGCATCAACTCTGGGATACTGGCTTCGAACTGGATTATTGGGAGTTGAAGGAGACTGGAACCAACAGTTGCGACAGATTTCGTTTATGCTGAAACAAGATTGTCGTAGAGCTGGGACCCTTTGCCTTGCCATTTTTATTGCAAAGCAATTTTATTCCTTTCGTGGGCAACCCAATTTGCTGTATATAAGATGGGTTTTGATCACCGACAATGCAGTCGCAACGTAAGGATACGGGTCACTTTCAAAACCTTCACCATGTCGAATACAGGGTTAGATACGCAGAGCCAGTTTCCGGAATTGGGGTCAGCATTCAAAGCGGCTTTCATCAAGAGCTCATGTTGGTGGTTCGCCCAGAAGGCAACAGAAATTGCCAACTCCCGTCCTGATGAGTCCTAGCATGTCCTAGCACTTGAATTTTGATACTTTGGATATGGAGATTTGATCATAAGTAATTGCCTCTTTGAATGGTTAGAAGGGATCCCCAAATCGATGTTGGAAATTCAAAACATTTTTGTCCCAAGGACCACTTCTGCCGGCTCATCGCGTTGACCCATTGGCACCTCCATGCCGCAGTGTATGGAATGGACCATGCTGACATACTCTTCGAAGACCAGGAAGCGCAGGACCTCCGGTGGTGATACCAATTGCATTTTTTTTCAAGAGAGCACCCTGGGATATCCAGAAGTACCAACTAGCCGACCCACTTGTGATGAGCAAAATAAAAGTCATTTGGAATGAAGCATGCAACAAGTCTTGTTATCATGATGAATCTTTGCACCACTTTTGCAACCAAGATACTCCTTGGTTTCCCTTACACCAAGATAAATGCCATTGCTTAACCCGCTTAATCCCCGTTTTGTGGCAGGAGTGCAGCTGGAATTTGCAAGTCCATCTGATTTCGTGGCAGAACTTGGCGCACCTGTGTATGCAGCAAAAAATGTTTCTGTACAGGCTTCGACCGAAGCACCATTCGCTGGATCATATCCAAATGGATATTGCCAGGACCAAACTCAACCCTGCAAGAATCAGCTCTTGTTTTTCCGATGAATCTTTTTTGGGTTACCTCAAAAGAATTGGGGTGCGATGTCACAGCAGCAACATGATGCTGCGTTTGTTGCAGAGGTACATCTTGTTCCTCAGCCTAAGATGGAAAGATTCCCGCACTAAGTGACATGGGGTCCTTTGTGCAAGCCACCAGTCCCACGGCCCAGTGAAAATCTGTCAGCGGTGCCTCATTGATGTCCCATCCACTGCCCATACATTGCCGCGGTGTCGTAGTTTTGGATGTTTTGTCAAATTGCTTTGTTCATTTTTGATCCAATACATCAAGGTGGATCTTGGAATCCGAACTGGCAAATGGAAATCATCAGACCTTGTATTGTTTGGGTACAGATTTACGCATGTGAGATTTTGGTTTGATCACTGGATGGTATTCCAACCCTTCCTGAAATCAAGTCGGCGTTGGCCGGCGGGTTGCTGTTTCTTGGTGCTTTTATTCATGATAGTATGTGGGGTTATCCCTATATATATATATGTTTATAATCATGTTGGGATGTTGGGGCGCCACCATTTTGAGAACCGTCCACTATACATTAACCCCTCCACCACCATTGCCACATAAAACTATTGGATAAACACCCCAAATCGATCCCCATATTTATTCCTACTTCTTGTATTAATTACCCATATTTCCCATATTAGATCCCATGTCTCCTGTGTCATGTGGGTAATGCCATCGGTTTTTACAACCATATCTATATGTGTTGCCATTGGGTTCAGTAACCTCATCTTAAAATACAACAACAACAATCCTTTGGGGGCGACCGGAAATGTAATTCCAAATGCAACACATGAATGGCAATGAAAACAATAAGCACCTTACTATTTAGATGCATTTTTCCGCATTGCAATTTATAAGCTGTGCGTTTGAAGTTGCGCAGCTGGTCCAATCAACCAGCATGGAACAGCAAATCAGGGTTCTCTTCCTCAATTTTTTCATGTTTAGTGGACCTGAAATTTTCAGGTGCATGTACACTTGGAATTTAGCTGTGGCAGGACCCCTGCATGTGAAACCAAATCAACCCGTTGTTCCACACAAACAACAAAATAACACACATATATATATACACACGTATTTATATATTATATATATATTGTATACATCAAGATATGCATATATATATATGTATACATATGTATGTATGTATGGATGGATGTATGTATGCATGTATGTACCTATGTATTTATGTATGTACCTATGTATGTATGTATGTATATATGTATGTATGTATGTATGTATGTATGTATGCATGTATGTATGTATGTATGTGTTTCCACCTATAGTAGTGGTGCACCATTGTTTGAGAAACCAACATATGATAATGTGTAAAACCATTGCAGAAGATAATCTTAACATTTGTCTAACCAGGTTGTAAGACAACTTCATAAAACAATCTTCGGTTTCGTTTGGGCTCGCAGGTGGTAAAACAACTTCATAAGACAACGTTCGCTGTCGTATGCGCTCGTAGATGGTAAAACGATTTCATAAGACAACCTTCGTTGTCGTATGCGCTCGTAGGTGGTAAAACGACTTCATAAGACAACCTTCGCTGTCGTATGCGCTCGTAGGTGGTAAAACGACTTCAAAAGACAACCTTCGTTGTCGTATGCGCTCGTAGGTGGTAAAACAACTTCATAAGACAACCTTCGCTGTCGTATGCGCTCGTAGGTGGTAAAACGACTTCATAAGACAACCTTCGCTGTCGTATGCGCTCGTAGGTGGTAAAACGACTTCATAAGACAACCTTCGCTGTCGTATGCGCTCGTAGGTGGTAAACAATTAAAAACAATCGTTTGGGTTAAACCATTTCCGTTCTCGTTTATGTCATGTTTCATGAAACACATACCACCCATATATACATACATACATATATATATATATATATACAAATATATATATATATATAAATATATATATACAAATATATTTATATATATACATATATATATATACATATCTTTTTTCTTCAACGCGTAAAGTCGATGGAAACTTCCGCAGACCCACGGAAACTTCCGTAGACTCACGGAAACTTCCGTAGACTCACGAAGTCCTTCGTAGACTCACGAAGATTTTCCATATACACACGAAAGCTTCCGTAGACTCACGGAAGCGTTTTACTCGTAATGCTGTCGTATGTTGTCGGTGGTGTCCTTTGCGCAACGTTGGAGCCTTACGGTGGTGTTTTGGCCCTGCGAGGGGGTCCTTGGCCCGGAGCTGTGCAAGATGAAAGTTGGCAGGCAAAGTCAAGGCTTGGAGCTAGTTTCTAGTTGGTTCAGAAAGTGACGTTTGGCACTTCGCGGACCCGATCCGTCCTTCACTGCCATGGTGTTTTGGCCCTACGAGGAGGTCCTTGGCCCGGAGCTGTGCACGATGAAAGATGGCAGGCAAAGTCAAGGCTTGGAGCTAGTTTCTAGTCAGTTCAGAAAGTGACGTTTGGTACTTTGGGCTACGGGCCGCGGGCCCGATCCGTTCTTCACTGCCATGGTGTTTTGGCCCTGCGAGGGGTCGTTGGCCGGGAGCTGTGCAGGATGAAAGTTGGCAGGCAAAGTCAAGGCGTGGAGCTCGTTTCTAGTCGGTTCAGAAAGTGACGGGCCCGAGAAGTCCTTCACTGCCATGGTGTTTTGGTGTTTTGGCCCTGCGAGAGGGTCCTTGGACCGGAGCTGTGCAAGACGAATCCCCCCTAAAATCCTTCAGCCTGCTGGGGTTTTCACGTTTTTGGGGGTTCGGCGTGGGAAAAAAGATGGTAAAATTTGAAGATGCGTTTTGGAGGTCCTTGTTGGGCGTTTTTTGGTCGTTTTTTGGTCAATTTTTCATATTTTTATGGTACTGTCCACGTGTAAAAATCGTGTAATTTACAATGTTTTTGTGCCTTTGGCATCCAAAAAAAGCTTCTGACAACATGCAGGAAACTGCGTAAATACCAATGTTTTTGCTAGGCCCGGGCCACAAAACACTGCAAATACCGTGATTTTTGCTAGCAGAGGCTCAAAACCTCGTAAATACCGTGGTTTTGCGTTGGCGCGGAGCCAAAAACATCGCCGAGAATGTGAAAAATCGCGAAAACACCGCCTATGTGACGCTTTTTGGGGGTTTGCAAAAACCGTCGCTTTGACGATTTTGGGGAGTTTGCAAAAAGTACCAACTACAAAGATAACAACGACAACGACAACAGGACCAAGCAGCAACAGCTATAACAACAATAACAACAACGACGACGACGACGCCGACGACGACGAAGACGACGACAACAAC
>Ga0126342_10004886_pt1 | contig 23129 bp, 18 predicted proteins | sample Cyp1metagenome_FD_92528 | JGI IMG/M metagenome (GOLD analysis project Ga0126342, IMG submission 92528) | Coral microbial communities from Lord Howe Island, Old Settlement Bay, Australia - Cyphastrea 1 metagenome | ecosystem: Host-associated > Invertebrates > Cnidaria > Coral ...
CAATTAAGATCTAATTGACGTAAGCCATATCCAAATTTTTATGGTTCAGAGTTTCTTATTATTAAGGGGTAGTCAAGAAACTAGCCAGAAGGTACCCCCCTACCTACCTGGTGGGGGGGGGGGTTGATTAATCCGATGTTGGCATTAGGGGGTATTTCCCATCAAAAAGGCTTGGATAAATTGAAGCAACACAGTATGACTGTCTAAATGCTGTCTTTGTCCCAAAGAATCAAGACGATCTAAGCACTTGAAACAAGCATGTATAATGTATTCTTGTCTGGTCCGAAGTCATGAAAAGGCGGGACGATTGGATCAAACGTGGTGGGGTTAACCCAGAAGAATGTAGTTTTCGTTATAAACAACATGTTTTTACCATCAAAAATGACCTTGGTGTGTCTACATACATCGATGGGTCATGTTTGAGAGAATCGGGGTGGAATAATGTGAGACATATATCAATAATATACCATGCATAGAGATGGTCTGGAGTTGAAACTGTGAAGAATACATGCGTGGCCATCATAAATCTGCAGGGCACAAGTGCACGAGTAATTTGAGGTATGGTAGCCCCGCATCCCTTCAAATTCATGGGGATGGGTCTAAAATGTTCATGCACCGCCTGTTTGATATTTTTTGGATACACCTATCATGACCAAGACTTGTGGGTCCCTTGTGGGTCCCTTGGTACACCCCATTTCGGCGACCGTGTGAACACCCACATCACCGCGAGATTTCAGCCTTTTCTCCACACAGGATGAGGTCGCGAAGCCCGAAATGGAGGCGTCTGAAAGGGGGGTACCCCAAAATCTCTATAGTGACTCTATAGGGTATCTGCAGTATCCCAACATCTCAGAGATTCCCAGTTGCATGGATCAAGATTTTCCCCGTAATTAAATAGGGCCACAAGACTTGGGGCTTGGGGTATAGCCCAGTTTCAGACACCAAGTTCAAGAATCAGCTGCCCTGTAAGGGCATACCTTTCACTGGGTCCCAGCCCTTGCAATCATCGTAAAATCCAAAGCTGCCGTCGGCTTTGCGACAGTAGGTGTAGACGCAATAGCCTCAAGGGCAGTGTAATGAAAATTATGACGTAGCCAACAAAATAACCATCAATAATTGGGATTTACCCGTCCACAATCAGGTTTCATCCTTGTCACTACAAATGAAACTTGTTTTGAGCTCTGTACTGCTCTGTATTTACCCGACCTCAATACTATCTGGGGTTTGAGGAGCAACCCCTATAACGGTGGAAGAAGTAGGCAAGAACTACCATGCCAAATCCTTTGACATTTTAGTTTGACCCCACATAGGAACAGTCAGAATCATTTTGGTGCCTGGATAGCTCAAGAAAACTTGTGTGGTCTGTGGTAACTTAGACTTGGCCTCCCAAGTTTCTTATCATTTAACAATCTGCATCTTGGAAACAAATACTGGCATCTTATTTGGGTCTATCATCCAAAATATGGTATCAAACTGCTAGTTCTCACTGAATCTCCATAACATTACAATGGGGTGGCCCGGGTCACCATTTTTGCCGCCCAAGCCACCAATGTCACAGAGTGGTGAGCCCATCGTGCAGGTCCAGGAACCGAGGAGCCGTCCCTCCTCGGGCGTGGGCGCGCCACGTTTCCGGCCTCGCTGGTCCACCTTTTCCACGTCGTCCCAGGTCATGTTCACGTCCCAGGTGCCGCGCCTGGAGTTACCTCAGTTTCTGGCAACGTGGAGAGCAGGTGTAAAACAACTAGCCGTGGGGATGGCAGGAGGATGGGCTGGATGAGGGACTATACCTGCCCTAATGGAGCAGCTGCAATGATGTATCTTGAATCATCAAACAAATTGGTACAATAAGTCTGGTTCGAAATTGGGATACCAATGGGCCTACATATTTGCTAATGCTTAGACCCTTCCCCATTTTTCGGGGGGTCCAAGAATTTTGAGCCATACCCACATGTATGATCACTGGCATCCAGCCACCCCCCCAATAGGTAAGTCACCCCCACAATAGATGGTGAAGATTCGCCGTTGGTACTCGATGAATCCTTCATGGACCCTTACTATTTAAACGGGTCAGCTGAATGGGTGCTGAATAGCCATGATATACAGCAAGTTGAAAAGGTGCCATTTTGTCCTTTGAAAAACCATATGGAGGGACTTGCCAGGATCGACCCGCGATTTGATTTTGGCAAGGCGTGACCAGAACATGTTCAAACTAATAAACTGTACAACCCAGACAATCCATTATCATGTGACTGTCATCCATGCTCTTTCTACCTGAATGGCTGGTGCTTGGAGTAAATGATACCAGTGATACCTTCCATACAATCCGCCCAGCTGCAGAATTCCTCCGCCTTCACGGTCATGGCCGCGAAGTCATGTTGCAAGGCACGGTAGTCGTCAGATAACCAACCGTTCTGATCGCAGTAGTGAGAATCGAAGGTTCGCCAATGCACTGCAGGTTCCTTCCTGTTGAAAGAAAAAGGCAGATGATTGGGATGGGAAGGGTGCCAGATTCACTGCCAGATTCACTGATGCTTAACAAAGTACATCTGTTTCTAGGGGTATATCATGTTTATATATATATATATATTATTATAATATATATTATATTATTATAATATATATATATATATATATTATATACATATATTATATTGCAGTATATCAGTATTATATATTCAAATATTGCATGCATACAACAAATGCCTAATATTCACAGACACGCGGACACCGGTAACATCCCTTCACCACGGCCACGGGTGGGTCCGGCCTAACATCAATAGACTTGGCCTGATAAAGGACGTCCTTGTTGTAGAGAGTATCTGCACACCTGGAAGGAACATTACCCTCTGGTAATTTAACATAGCTATTGAAAATGGCCATTTATAGTGGATTTTCCCATTAAAAATTGTGATTTTCCATAGCTATGTTAGTTCACCAGAGGGTAACACATAGACAGAACGCAGTGGTGGTGGTTGTGGTGACACCCTGGTGGTTGTGGTGAAGATGAACACGTCAAACAGAAATGCTGATGATGGGGACGATGACGATGATGATGACGAGGATGAGGATGAGGATGAGGATGATGATGACGATGACGATGATATAAATGGGCTGATACAGTAAATGGCCCTAACTAGAGTCATCTAGGGTCATGTAATAGCTGAATGGTTCTGCCATCTTGGACTGGCAATTCCTGCTCATATGTATCCCATCCAGGTTGGGCCCCGTCTCAACGCCAACAACAATAGCTTCATATACTGTAAATACCTGTAAATACCCATTATATCCCATGTTGATCGTCCGATATTGTCCGAATCTCCCAATGTCATCTTTCCAAGGAACACCTTCTGCGAATTGAGTTCACACCAAGCGGATGTCTCTGGCTGATTGCCATTCGCAGCTCCTTGGACAAACACGTCTGCGTGACCATCCCCAACTTGGTTACAGTAAAGATCACAGATTAGCAATTGCTTATCAACTTATCAATCGCATAACCTCAGGTGTCACTTCTAAGCTAAATTGACCAATCACTCACTAGCTACCAGTACCCAGTACTGTAGGTTAGTGGCAGTGCTCGCTCCCTCAATCAATGAACAAAGTATCTAGATTCTAGATGCCCTGCATTCCTGCATTTGCACTCTCCCACACGCCTTTATCATGTTTCATCATGATTTTAAGGAATTGGCAGGTTCAAATCCGTAGATAAACCAATAAATGCATCACCATTGATTGCAATTAAACACTTGTAAACCTGTGATGTGTGAAGGACCCAGAATTATTCAAAAAGTCTCTTTTTCCTTGGCGGATCAACTTAACAACTCAACTTTGCCCAGGATCTTGTGAACTGAACCAGCGGCTTCTTCTTATTCTCCGGATGCTCAAAGAGGCTCTGGTTTCCGCAGTCGCTACGTTGCACGTAGCGCCGGGAGCGGTCGGTGCGTTCGGGTAAGGGCATGCCACAGAGCGAACACAACCTGACGGCGGGATGTCCAGGATCCTGGATGTAGGGTTGGCGCCACTGGGATGTGCAAAAGTGGTTGATAACCCAGGATAACCCATACATTATATCATGTATATATACGTGTATATATATATATATCCATATATATATATGTATAATATATATATATATAATTATGTGTGTGTGCATAAGCGTGTGCAACCATCTAACCCACAAATAACTGGGGTTCTCCCCACATCTCAATTGGTGATTCCCCCCTTACATCCACATTTTGCTGCACTCCCAAGCAGGGTTTTGAAGCTGCACTCCGCCCGCCTGCCGTTCACATCAATGGACACGTCAACTCCGGTTTGGTTTCGCTGGATGTCTGATCCAGTCCCTTTCCTGGGATCCGCGGCATCTGCTGAACACCGAAAGTTTTTTTTTCTCCTGGGGCACGTGTATTACTGATAGAGAATTATGTACATAACCCAAAAAACATGCAAACAAAAAATAATACAATCAAACCTGAACAACTTCAAAGAGTGGACACCAACCATAATCAGTTTGTACCAGCTAGCCAATTCCTGCATGCCATACTTGGCCATGTGGCACTGTGGATATACTCAAAAGTGGCTTAGAAAATGAACCATCGCGTCTACCTTTGTCTATGTTCAATATCATGACATATGAAAACATGTATCTCATGTTGAAAACATATATCAATTATCATTTGTTTCAAGTGGATAGCCCCTTTTGCAGTGGAACATCATTGTTCCAGGGTGCCTGGACAAAAGATAACCAAAATAAAAACCTACGCCACGGCCCTTCGATTTTCTGTGAAGCTTCAGTGCTCTCACTGCCGTTTGCACCAGGTTCTGACTACCCCCTGCATCCAAACACGTCTCCGCAGCAGAAAGGCCGTGGCTGAGTCCAAGAAGAGCAGCCAGGGCAGCAAAGAATCGCTTCATGACACTACCATTGGGTGTTAATCATGACTTCTGCGCTCATCACTGATGCTCGCAAAAAGTGAGGGAGAAGGGATATTCATCACATCTGAAGTGCTCGTCCAACTCAGTGATCAGAATTGGCCACATTATATAAGTATTGCCATTGCAGACGTGCTAAATTCTTGAATGTGCAAACAACATCTGAACATATTTGACAGGTTGGATTATCCATTTGGATGCGGGCAAAACTCTTGAGTCCTCTGCCATTCTCTGCCCAGAATTCTGGAAAGCATCCAGCCTTTGAACATCCAAATTAGAACTACCGAGCTATCAATGGAGTGGTCCGTGAATTTCCTGGTTGACTGAGCCGAAAAGCCAGAAAGATGCGCTATCGGTCTGCTTAGGGGCACACTGCAAGAGCTTCTTGGGTGGAGGTCAGTGCAACATTGGTAAATAAAAACCCATTCAATCTAAGGCTTCAAATCAAAACAAATCTTTCGGCAAAAAAAAAATCGACCAAGTATACTAAGTACCATTATACTAAGTACTATATGTACTATTAACGTAGAAATTTTGTTTGTTTAAATTAAAAAACATTACATACGTTGACCTATACATTCACGAACCATTTGCCCAAACGTATCAACCTGAACATGTCGTTACAACCTCCGGCAGTCCCACAGCATGGGACCTCTTCCAGTCCCTGAAATTCCATGGGGGTTGAGCTTCCACATCTGTCACCGGTGGTTTCAACCCAATCTGAAATATGTTTTTTTCGTCCTTGGGGATTGTCATCCAACATTAATGTTGGAACATATGTTTCATGTTTGATTTCTATAGATCTTGATCACAGTGAATATCTGTCAATCAACGCTTGGTCTATGCTCAACATCATCAAACATTCACCCGATCCGTGGATGATCTGTCGAGGCGACAGTAGACCAAGTTTCTACCATGCGTGATTCCCCCACTGATGGGTGTTGGTTTGTAAACCCATTCAAGATCATTCAAGTATAATGCTATAGAATACAATAGTTACTATAGATATATGATAGATCAACCATAAATCCAATCGATCACCCATCTATGATACTTATGTTATTTATGTTTACCAACTTAGCTAAGTATATCGTATGGGGCACCAGCTTGTAGCAGCGACGATTCCTTGATATTTCTTTTTGGGTGCAAATCAAAATTATCAACCAATGGTTTTATTCCAACAATGACACATTTTGTGGGTCAGTTGGGAACCCAATTCTCACCATTACCTTCATTATTCCAGCAATAGTGGTAAGTGCCCCTTTTTGGACCGGTCCGCAGATCTTTTCTGGGTCCAAACCTTCAAGATCCTTCAGATGCCCTGAGGCATGCCTTTCACAGGGTCCCAGCCCTCGCAATCATCGTAGATTCCAAAGCTGCCATCGGCCTTGCGACAGTAGGTGTAGGCGCAATAGCCTCAAAGGACCGGGGCTTCTGGACGGAAATGCCATGGGTCCCGGCCACTGTGGCGCCAGACGTTCCATCATAATGAGCGTCAGTGTGGAAAACTGGGCTGGAAGAAACAATCAAAATACCTCAACAAAAACACCCATGATTCCTGGATACATTATATTGCTATTATATATATATATATAATTATATATATAACTATTATATGTAGCTTAAGAAATTAGTGGATTTCGTCATGGATAATATATATAAATCATAATAAATGAAACTAACCGAACGAACCTGAAATCAGGCCGCTCCGGGTTAGTTCCCCCATGTTACCCCTACCTTCGCATCATTCCAGTGAGGTCACAGTGTATTCCAACCCCTCCATCTGTGCTGAATTCCTGGGTAGCTTCCCTTGATCCCTTGTGGCAAGCAACCAATGTCGCAGAGTGCTGAGCCCATGGCACAGGTCCAGGATCCAATCAGCTGTCCTTCCTCCAAGGTGGGGCTGCCCCGGGCCTTGCTGGGGTAGTAGACCTTCACCATGTCATCCAAGGTCATGTTTTCCCATACCTCACGTCTCGAGTTACCTGAGCTGCAACATACCAGGGGCAGATTTGTGGGCACTTTGATGTGACATGCCCTAAATGGGCACGTGAATGGCAGAATATGCAAAAGTCACGAAAAACAACAACCCCCTAAAACTCTGAAGTAAGCTGCAGAATTCATCCGCCTTCACTTTCATGCCCTCGAAGTCGTGTTGCAAGGCCCGGTAGTCATCAGTCAACCAGCCATTCTGCTCACAGTAGAGAGGGTCGTATTTCTGCGCCACTGGCTCTAGCCTCTAAGGCTGCAGGATGCGCCACAAATTGCGTCAAAGAACAACATTGTCTTTGACACCTAAACCTAAACACCAAATGTATCCAAATATGGTACAGAAACCATCCACAAGTTATGCCATGTATCCACCTGTGGCAGTATTTTAAAACCAAAACACCAATATTGGGTTTCATCATTGTCTTCACCGTATCAGTATCACAAACACCAAAATTGGTGACCGTTAGTTGACCTCGCCAGTTTGCAACCATGACCCGCGATATGCTTGAGACAGGCATATTATGCAATAATATACATCCACTGCCCAACATGGGCTGGGCCTGATATCAATAGACTTGGCCTGATAAAGGGCGTCCTTGTTGTGGAGGGTATCTGCGCACCTTGAATCATGTCAACTCAAAACAGAAAACAGTCTTGGAGGCTGCAGTGACCCCATATGAGGTAAGAACATGATAGTGCTGATGAAGGTGATGATGACGATGATGATGATGGTGAAGAGGAGGAGGAGGAGGAGAAGGATGAAGACAATGGTGATGATGGTCCATGGTGATGCCGAGGAGGAGGAGGAGGAGGAGGAGGAGGACAATTTGAGGATAATAGCAAAAAATGGGTGAGGAGTGGTGATGATAATCATGCTTAGCGAAGGTGCCCAAATTGGAGATGAAATTGCTTCATTACGCATCGATACATCTTCTACGCTAGGCCCCAGTTCTAACTGAAGCCCCAAACACCGCCGATCTCTGGGCGCCCATCATCGTACTACACCGTTTGACAGCACCGGGAGACCTTGGATAACCCAGTGGGGATAGATCAACCCAGCAAATTTTCTTCAGGGCGAAGATTGTGTTGGTAAGGATGGAATTGGAAGATGGTGGAGATATGTGGAGATAGAAACGAGATTAGAGAATTTCGGTGATGAGAAACGATTCAACAATGGGTTCAAAGTCACCGGCCCCATAACTGCATGGGTTTGATTAGATCATATTGGATAGTTAATAGTTAACTCCCCAGTTTTACTGATAGTTAATTGGATTTAGGATATATTAAACTTAGTTCCCAAAATAGATAACATTGGGTTTAAAATGCTGGATATAGTTATCCCCTGGTAAACTAACATAGCTATTGAAAATTACCATTTATAGCTGATTTACTTATTAAAAAATGTGATTTTCTATAGTTATGTTAGTTTACCAGAGGGTAATCCTTTATTCTTGATGGTTAAATACCCAGAAGCGAGGCACACCTTCTGCGCATTGAGTTCACACCAAGCAGTGGTTTCGGGATGAGTTCCATTGGCAGCTCCTAAGTCAGACCCGCGTTAAAAGATATCCAAAAAAAATACAAACAATTGGTGAATTCAAAGATACATTTGGTGATTTTTTTGGCAAGATAATGAAAAAACCTTGAGAATTTCATAGAATGTCTATCTTTTTTGGAGGGTTGCTATAACACTATAAGTACTTGGGGATGTCCAAAGTGTAATCCCCAAATTTGGGACAAACTGCTTATCTACCACGGAAACTACGGGTATCACACACTTGTCACTGGCAAGCATAATCCCATTTTCAGGAGATACACAAGTAGGATATCCGGAATGGAAGCTGCCTCAATCAATCTACAATCCACAATTGGTAATTAGATGGATCCCTTGAAATTAGGTACTACTAAGTCTACTAGCAACTAGAAGTTCATTATAGTTCATTCATGTGCATGAAAATCATTGAAAATCAGTCCCTGACATTTGCCGATTGGACTTGCTCAGCAATATCATTGATTCAGTCTCTAGTACATATCATGCTAAGTTGTATGGAATCGTTGTCAAAGACCAATAAATTTCAGCGCAGCAAATGAAGTGACAACCACTTAATTGTGCCCAGGATCTTGTAAACTGAACCAGCGGCACCTTTAAATTTTCAGGATGTTCAAAGATGCTCTGGTTCCCGCAGTCCCTCCGTTGCACATAGCTGCGGTCCGACCCGGAGTCCGTCAGGCGTTCGGGCAAGGGCGTGCCACACATTTCACACATCCTGCCGTTCATATCGATGGACACCTCCGTTCCGGACGTCCGGTTCCGCTCCATGGACGACTCCTTCCTAAGCTCGGTGACTAAAAAATCCTGCAATGGGTAAACAAGCAAGATTTATAGAGACAGTATAGGGAAACCAACTTCAAAGCCTCAAAAAGTGGAAACCACGGCTAACCATGGAAATCAAATCGTACCACCTACTGTAGCCGCTATAGCCGATTGTTGTATTACCTCTGCCTTGCTCAAAAACTAAGATTGACTAACTTTTCTACTCTTATAAGTATCAAAGAAAAAAGTGAAGACCCGTGCAATATTGAATCAAAAATGGATCATAAACAAGATCAAACCAAAAATGAACCAAACATGAGCAAAAAATATGGATCATCTGGCGCGCCAGGCGTCAGTGCTCGTCCGTCTTTCTGCATCAGATTCAGATCGCATCCCGCATCTGGACACGCGTCGTCGCGAAGGACTTCGTCGCTCACGGCACCACAAAAGGCAGGTCCAACGACCAAGGCAGACAGAAGGGTGGCAAAGAACCGCTTCATGGCACGAAACTTGGGTAGCAATTGTTCATGACGCTCGTTTTGGTTGTTAAGTCATAGCCCACTTAAGATTGTTCCCGCAAGAAATGGGATATTCATCCCGCTCCGATGTGCTCAATATAGAATTGGCCAAATGAATTGAATGGTGAACCTCAAAGCTAGAAATCGTTGACTGGTTGGTGGCTTCAACATGCTAGAAAACACAAATCAACTCGGATCATTATCGCAAGTAGGGGGTAAAACATGAAAAACATCCAAAAGGCCATCAAGTTGAGGATGCGGATTTCAATGCCACAAGCTGTTTATGTTTTGTGTGATGTTCTTCCTGCTCTAACACGTGATGGCAAAGCTTCGAGTCCCATGTCCCAAAGACAATTCTCTGCCATCAGCCCTCAAAGTTGTAGAGCTGCATCATCCATGCCGCGATCAGTGGATTTCCCAAGTTTCAGTACTACACCTTTTTGGGGTAACTTCAGGAAGTTCGTGGCCTGAGGTCGGCGTTACAAATAATTGGCAACTTTGACGCAGCATTCACCAGCTGTTTACAAAGACATGTCAAATTGAAACATATGGCTATGGATCAATACCTATACATACCATTTTTAATGGGATGAACATCCATAAATCCCAGCTATTTTGATGTGAACTACAGGGGTACAAGGTTTTGACACACTGCCACATGTTGTGCCATTCAGCACTGTCCTATTAAACCCATTCAGATCTCTCACAAGTCACCCGCAAAAAGTCATGATGCGGCTGCTAAACTCTGATGGGTTACTTTGAGCCTCTCCATTTCTCATGAACAGTACCCTCTGGTAATTTAACATAGCTATTGAAAATGGTGATTTATAGTGGATTTTCCCATTAAATAATTAAATATGGTGATTTTCCATAGTTATGTTAGTTTACCAGAGGGTACCTAGAACAACAGATGTAGGAAAACCCATAGGATCCATGTATGCCATATATGGTAACATGGATCCCATCAATATACCCCCAATGTGAGCATATATACCAGCACCATGGATCCTATGGGAAATGTAGGAAATGCAATCACAAAATCAAGAGATCAAATTCTTCAAAGCAGACGTTTGCCCTTCACAGATCGTGCATATTTTTTGACATGCTCAAACCCTGCATAGAGCCAGTATGTTCTATTCCAAAACAAACAACTCCAAACCATTCAAACCAAATTAAACCAACACCCTAGAACCCTAAAACCCTGCATCCTAGAAACATCTAGTCACAGATCTCTTTCACCCTCTGGTGACAACTACATTTACATAACATGGTTTATCGACGTAAGACGTAAGACTTCAGCATCAGTGAAGCTCTGCTTTCGTGCCAATTCTTGGGATGATCCCTGAGGCCATTCTGAGGGGTCGTTGGTAACCCACTTTTGATCCATGCCGTCTGAGGACCATGCGTATAGTCCTATATAGTCCTATTTAGTCCTATATAGTCCTATTTAGTCCTATATAGTCCTATATAGTCCTATATAGTCCTATAGTGTATACAGATGTATACAGCATGTATACAGCATGTTGCAATCTTAGTGATCAAGATGTGATATTTGAACCATCCGTAAGTAACCATCCCCAGATCTTTTCTTGGCACCGCTCCAAAGCTTCAAAGTCCTGGACCGCTCTGCACCACACAGGTGGTCAGCTGCCCTGCAGAGGCATGCCTTTCACAGGGTCCCAGCCCTCGCAGTCATCGTAGGTTCCAAAGCTGCCGTCGGCTTTGCGACAGTAGGTGTAAACGCAATAGCCTCAAAAGGACAAGTTCTTTTCTGGGCAGAAATGGCAAGTGGGTGCAGTGGGTAAACCACCAACCACTAAACCTGCTGCACACCAGTGTCCATTTCATGTTCCCTTGCGTTTCTTCAAGCATGTCTACTCAATCTGATTTGACATTGAACTGGGCTATTCACATGGCCATCCCGAAAATATATAAACGCAACTAGGTAACAATTTAATACATGTTTGCTTTAAGTGTACATCTAGGTAAGATGGATAAACCTCTTTAAAACTTCAAAACCCTTAGCAAAGAAGCAGCCGACTCCAGTAGGGACGCAAAGCCAAGGGTCCAGAAATGGATGAATCAATGATGAACACAAATAGTTTATATTTGAAACTGTCAAGCTGGCTGTCAAGCAACACGTACTGGCTGTTTACATGTGTTTACGGTTGCAGATCCACCACCCGTTGAGGATATATCCCAGGCTGCTTTCCCTGTGGCAAGCAACCAATGTCACAGAGTGCCGAGCCCATGGCACACGTCCAGGACCCAACCAGCTGACCTTCCTCCGGTGTGGGCGTGCCACGTTCCAAGCCTTTGCCGTAGACCTTCGACATGTCATCCATCGTCATGTTTTCCCATACCTGACGCCTCGAGCTACCTCGGTTGGCAGGGTACCAACTTCTAGCCAGTTTCAACGCTACTCTGCTATTCTTGTGCTAGCCCCAATCCAAGTACGCGTCACCATTTCCTACCAAAAAACACCCTTGTACAGTAATTTGACCGTGTGAAAATGCAACTATAACTGGATTAACACTGGATTACAAAGAGAAACGAACACTCTAAAACACAACTTTGCCCGCTCTGGCAAGAACTGAGCTGCAGAATTCATCCGCCTTCACTTTCATGCCCTCGAAGTCGTGTTGCAATGCCCGGTAGTCATCAGTTAACCAGCCGTTTTGGTCGCAGTAGAGAGGATCGTATTTCTGCGCCACTGGCTCTAGCCTCTAAGGCTGCAGGAGAAAATCACATCATTGTGCCACAAATGGCGCCAGAGAAAATGCATTCTGTTTGTGACTGTTCCATCCTACATCTTGAAACACACGAGTCCATACAAATCACGTGTATCATTATATATATATATATATATATGTATACATATATATATATAAATAGCTTATATTATATTGCTTGTACTATATATATATTATGTAATATATATATATAACATAAAACATAATCTATATTTATATAATATATATAATATAAATATTATAATGTATATATATATATATAATAAATATTATATATATATACTCTATATATAATATAAATACTATATATATATACACAAGCATCCAATTTGTGTTCGCAACTCGCATGTTCTTTCAGCGCTCCCTTCTGGCCATGGCCTGACATCCTTGGACTTCGCCTGATAAAGGACATCCTTGTTGTAGAGGGTGTCCGCGCACCTTGATACACCCATTCCAAGAGCTTATGATGCAATCCCGCATTAAAGCGATTCCCCTTATGGGATCACAAAGTGAATAGATCCATTACATTTTACCATGGGGTCCAGGATGGCATTTAACCATTGGGGGAAAGGGATTAACCATGGGGTTAAACACCATCAGTCTTATGGGTGGCATTTATCCATGGGGTCCTATCATTAACCAATATTTTTGATGGTGTTGATAGGAGTTGAGGGTCATTTTGTCACACATAAGACTGGTTCCAACATCTTTAAAACACAAACCTGCCTTGATCAAAATCCCCAATTGCACTCGGAAAAACATGTGCATGGTGAACTTCTAAAGACTTAATATCAATAGCTAATAGACAATTATGTGTATCATCTGAGTGTGCTTTCAAAATCAATTCACTATTGGACAACTATTTTCACTGCGTTATAAGTTATAAGTGTCTCCATGATAGTTCCAAACATTTTTTACGACCCACTTATGTTGCTCAACATCTCCTCCATCCTGCATTTATATTATATATATATTACCTAAGGTTATAAGCAATTAACATCCCCTATTTTGGTGTTTCAGCAATCGTTACATCAAAGCACATTCGCACTCATAAACCAACAGATTCCCATCAGCCCCAGAACTGGTTCAAGGATGTTCAAGGGAAGTTCAGCATGATGTGGTTTCTTGTGAACCCAAGTTAATCTTTGGATATATTTGAGCGGTTCTTCAAATAGGGGTACCCCCAAATCATTGGAAATTCGAGCATTTGTGTATTGCAAGCCACGATCTTGAGGATGCCCCATTTCAAGGACACACCCGATGGTGCCAACAGCATTTTATGCCAGATAAATGCTGGTAATTCTTCAGGCGCATATCATCACCATGTCCCCATCCTTCACATCTTCATTTCTTGTAGCACCATATCCCCATTTCAGGCGGTGCATATCGTGCTATCATGTCTCCACCTACCTCCACCTAATATCCCCCCATCCTTTATCCCGAAAACACCAAGGAACACCTTCTGCAGGTTGAGTTCACAAAAAGCAAACGTCTCGGGCTGTCTGCCGCTGGCAGCCCCTTGGTCACGAGTTGTGATTCATGGAAACTAGAATGACCTACAGTACTTGTGCTTAGTAGGTACTGGAGGAATGCCCCATAATAGCGATTAACATCTATTAACATTGATTGACATCTATTAACATCTATTAACATCTTAACATCTATTAACATCTATTAATGACCCATAATAGTACTATAAACTATAACTATTAATCATCCCCTTCCCCCACTCCCTACAAAGTACTACCAAGCACCTTGGTACCATGCTGGCCTCAGTTTCTCAATACATCGGACAGCACCATGATCCAACTCATCCAATTCCACAATGGGAAGTATACCCTCCAGTAAATTAACAGTTCGACCCTGGCAGTCATCGGGGTTGAAAGATGAGTGAAACCTCTAAAAATGGGTGATTTTTTCAGGGTCCAACTGTTAATTTACCAGAGGGTAAGATGTATTTAAATCCACCACCCAAAACTATGCATCAAAAAACTCTGCCAACCAATGGTTTTACAGTAAAAAACCTGCTCAAATAATCTGAAACTCATGAAATTTAAGGGGTCCCCGATTCTTAGATTCTTGGGACAGACCGGTATCTCAAAATACCACGGTTTATTCATCAGTTCTATACTTCACTTTGATTGCTAAAGAATGAAGAACAAAACACCCAAATATCATGTTGTTGGTCAGAAATAATATTCCATTAAATGCCCATGATTCCAATTTAATCCCAATAAAAAAAAAAAAAAAACAATCATATACCATTATATATGGGTTTGTCTGAAAACAGGCTACTTCCAAATTTGGATGGTTTATGATCATTTTCCCTTATGAACAATTGACATTTTATAGGTATCCCATTTGTCAGACTCATATCTATCCCAGCTGACTTTAACTACGCGGATTGCCTACACACCCATATGATCATTTTGACCAGGTGCTTCTGAACTGCACCAGCGGTTTCTGTTGGTTCTCAGGATGCTCAAAGAGGCTCTGGTTCCCGCAGTCGCTCCGCTGCACGTAGCGGCGGGAGCGTTCCGTGCGTTCGGGCAAGGGCATGCCACAGAGTGAACACAACCTGGTGACAGAGCAAGACTTCAGGATTTATGGGAATTTTTAAGCAACAAAAATGGTGATTTCATGGGAATACAAGGGAATATCATGGGGATATAATGGGACAGGATATGATATAACTGACCAAACAAATGCTTTAATGTGGACAATTCAATGCCATAAACCCTATCATTTGGGGATGGTAAACATACCACTCATTAGAACAGTGATTCTTGGGATGGTTTTTTTTCACCACATGATAATTCATTCACCAATCCCCGGTTCGTTTTCAATGGAATTTGGGCCGAACTGCCACGAGCCCCGGCGATGCCCTGGGCCTTCCATTCATATCTGTGGACATATCAAGTCCCACCGGCGCGCTGGTGACGGTGGATGTTCCCAGGGGCACTTCCAAGCTCTTCCTGAGGTCGGAGGAGGTCGGAGTTAAACCACCAGGAGATGATGATCCGGATCGAAACGGTATGGCATTTGTTTCCAATGCCATTCCTGTATGTATATATATATGTGTTTGTAATAAGTATTATATACATGTATGTATCGTAATATATAAATATACATATATATACATATACATATATTTACATATATATATATATAAATACACATAAATACATATATATATATATATATATGCAATATACAAACATATGTATTTATATATATAATCATATATACATATATATATATATATATATATATACATACATATATATATATACACAAAAATACACACATATAAACATAATTACATATATATATATATACTTAAATATATAAACATATATATATATAAACATATATATATATATATATTTATGTATGCAAACATACATATATATATATATATATATATAAACATACATATATATATATACACATAAACATCTATATATGTAGTTATATATAATTACATATATATATAGTTATATATATAGTTATATATAGTTATATATATACACATAAACATACATATACACATATATATAGTTATATATATACCCCGGGAAACAATTATTTAGTAACCAATCCACATAGTGTTTATTTACCCCACCACCTACGGTACAGTAGCCAGCTACTGTAGGATTCAAAACTTGCAGTTATCCCATGTTATCCCATTGAAATAGATATAGATGTACCGGCCATTGAATAGTGAGGGAAATGGGGAAATGGTAACTTCCAGCAAACTCCCTCTTTCATTTTTTTTTCAAGCACCCCTTTGTACTTCCACTTCTATGGTTGTCTCAGTTACAAGTCAGTTATGACTGTAGTAACCCGCATGCCATAAACCTGCATACTTGATGCCAGCCATTATTATATAACAATATTGAACATAATTATATAATACTATCAAACCCAATCATAAACAATTCCCAATCTATCCAAATGCACCATTAGAGTCCATTAGAATCATTGGATGAGAATTGGTTAGTATTGAACATATGTATTATGCAGGCTTATGATTGGGTTTGCCACATGGGTGGCGGACAAAATTACTTAGTACTCGCAATGGACATGGCCTATAAGTGGGTGGTCCCCTATCGGTTGTGGAGGTTTGTACTTCCATGCTATGTGTAAAAAATAATCCCCTTATTGATGGGTAGGTACCCTTACCCCACCATACCATAAAAATCTGGTCTATGTAATGGTGGGGTGCGGGTATTCTTTATGGAATGGATCTTTTTGTTGGGGCTATATTACAACTGGACATACAAAAAAATCTGAAAACGGTCCCTGGTTTAATTGCCAACATGTGTGTCCGATGAAATGGAAGGCTACATATGTTACATAATTGACACTCCCACTGACTCCCACCTCATTACTTTTTTATTATGGTAACCATATTGCAGACCACATAAACAATGTTAAAACAATAACAATTCTATTATGGAAACGCCGATTTTAGGGCTAATGAGTCCAAAGAAAAGTACAGCTTTATATAATGGATTTACCACCCCCTTTTATGAAATGGATGGTCCAACATGGCACCAAATCTCAAATGTTTTTGCTCAATTTTCCAAAATGGGCCGTTTATGAAATGATCCCGGTTTTTCCAATCAAGGGGGATGTAAAAATAGGGTATAGGTAAGTAGGTGGTCCCCTATCGGTTGTGAAGGTTTGTATTTCCATGCTATGTGTAAAAATAGGGTATTGGTAAGTGGGTGGTCCCCTATCGGCTGTGAAGGTTTTCACACAAATTTGATCATCCCAAGTCCACTCCCTAAACTGTGAGCCCAGCTTCAGCGTTTTCACCGCTTTCTGCACCAGGTTCTGCCCACATTCCGCCTCCAAACACGTGTCCTCTCGAATGACTTCGTCCTTCACAGAAAGGCCATGTCGGAGCATCGCAAGGGCCAGCAAGGCAGAGCATCGCTTCATCGCAGCGGTTTCACCGTCACGAGGGCTCAATGATTCCCTGGAAAAGTTGGGACGTTTTGGTAGTCAGGTGTTCATCCCACCACCGTTCTCCATGTTGAAAGCTGATGGATTTGGATCCACAGAAAGCACACGTCAACATCCTCAACATGTCACCCTTGAGAAAGCCATATCTGGAGAAAGTTTCGATCAACCCTGGAGATGTATTGACATTGCCTTTTCAAAACAGTTCAGGTTTCCTGATTGAGCAGAACAGAACTCCGAATTCTCACAAAAAGCAGCAGGAGCCCTTGTCACGAATCTATATACCTCTTTTTGAGGGATAGGACACCGATGGCGAATGGGGCACTCTCTGCAAAGAAAGAGAGCTTACCATTTTAGCTAAACGATGGGACACCACAGCATTGGAACTGATTCATTTCAAACTCATCTTTCGGTGCCTGAAATCCATTCCAGTTTTTGGTTTCTTCAACTTCCATTTTTTGCCTCAAATTAAGTGCTCTAACTTTCCCAAGCAGACTTATCAACCCTCCTACAATGTGGTAAAACCATCATAAACATCCCATTGGGATCGTTTCGACAATCCTTGTCTATCAATACTGAAATTGGGAAGCCATGGCACTTTTACGACTACAAGGTGGGGTTCCCCCAGTTATAAGTTGGTTTCATTTCACGCCATTAACTGAAGTTACAACATCTTCTGATCAAGTATCGAAGTTCTGTTCACCAACTCAACTAATCTAAATCAACTAGAAATAACACCAAGTTCACACGTTTCATCATGTTTCTGGGTGATAAAAAAACATGTGAAAAACTCGGTTTTCCGGTGTTCCCATGGCCATCCCGTGGCCATCCCGTGGCCATCCCCGCCATGCTCCCGGGCCGTCAGCGCGCCGATGCCCGAGGCCAGGTACTCGGAGGTGGCGTGCATGGCATCCGCCGTGCCCGGGTGCTGCAGCGCCGAGGCCACCGCGGTGAGGGAGGCCGCCAGGCCTCGAGGCCAGGGCAGGGTGGTAAGGGGAAGCCTTCCCCGCTGGCTGGTGATGTTTGGATGTTGTGAGTTGTATAAACCCATAGTTTTATCAACCCAACTATAGTTTTATAACTCCAATATTTGTTGGAATTTTATAAACCCAACTATAGTTCTATCATGTTACATCATGTTACTATCTGTATAAGTGGGTCTAGATACCTTGTAGTTAGATGGAAGTTGTTTATCTTTGTGGAATTAGAAACTTACCAAACACTAGCGATGAACCAACCAACACTGACGATGATGATCTCACCGAGAAAAATCCATGACAGTTGGGAGCCACATATTTCCACTAACTCTGGCTTATGGCATTTATATATATATATATTATGCACCAATCATCTAGAATCTCTATATAATACAGTAATACATGACAAGTACTAGACCATATATATATATGTATATATATATATATATGTATATATATATATCCATATATAATATATAAGAATTATATTATACAACTGTCAACTTATGGTCACCATCCAACCCTCCTTTTCGGCGGCACCGTGCCACCTACCAGCGAGTGGAAGGCCGCCACCAGCTGCGGAAGTGAGGTGATCTCAACCTGGTGCATGAAGCGCATGCAAAATCTGTATGTAGATATCTTGTTGGAGAATCTATGTATATCAAACGGGTTATCTATGTATATATTTGGTATACATGTATATCATAATATTATATATATATACATAGTTATATTATGATATATGTTGTATTCCATGATGTACCATTCCAATAAAAAAAAAGCACATAAACAAATAACAAATCTACTGAAATGGTGATGAATTGCCTTTATATATGTCTTGAGGTTGTTCTGCTATAGATAGTTTCTGAATTAGTCACACATCACTATGAGTGTTTAATGACTATGATGATTTGATCACCACGATTGTTTTGCTTGATATTGATTGTTGATTGTCACTAGAACAGTTACTGACATTCTCCATTTTAATAATGATCACTAAAACAACAATACAGTAAAAACTAAATGCAAAATAATGACTAGCATATGATGATCATACTCGTCCCATGTGTACAAGTGTGTGCATGTCAACGTCATGAAAATACCTTGAAACATCAACCACATAATAAAAAAAAAAATAATAACAACAAAACAATGTTTTGCACTTTCGGTGCCTCTTTTGGGGCTATAATCATCCAACACCAGGGGGTTGCACGACCCAGCTACATGGATACATTACAAACTTGAAGCATCTAGAAACGTCAAACAAATGATAGAAACACATGCAAAATTTCAAGGCTCTATGGACATTCCCTGCAATGATTGAAACCTCAAACGATAGCCAAATTGTTTTATAAGTGGCTTGATTGTTAGGTTTCTGGTCGATATAACGAACTAGTTTGATGGAGTCCACCAACAAACATAACTTCGGGGCACTACTAAGAATCATACTAATCGTATAATAACACAATTTCTTAGGATAATCAACATCATACTACTCATAATACTCACCGACAACAACATGAATGTGCCTCAGGGGGTCATGGCAAAAATGTAGGGGAACTGAACCCATAAAATCCCCAGTAAGTTCGCCAAACGGTGGATGAAAACCCAACATGATATCCCAAAAATAACCCCTTAATGAACCATTTGAAACTTAAAATCTAAAATATAAACCATAAGCAAAGTCCCTGACCTGCGAGGCGACCGCAATGCCCAGGCCGGTCCCTGCGGCCAGCACTGTGGCCTCACCGTGCGAGCAAAGGTGGTGATGATGATGTGTCCAGGACAAAAAGGTGGACGAACATGTGGATCCAATGGGAAATCAATGGGAAAATAATGGCACGCAATGGGCAACGTGGTCTTGAGGACCCAAACATGTAAAAACACATGAAGAACATCTGTGGTTTTATCATGTTTGGTCAAGCAAAATGCCAAACAAACAAGAACGAAGACGCGAATTTGCGTTTTCATCCATAAACGAATGCGAGGTTAGAGAGGTAGCTATCCAAAATGAAGGGATTGACCAGCCCATTAACTTAACTTCAGTGACCAATCAATCATGGGGATAACCGTTATGGGTCGCAAGTCAAGACTCTCAAGGGTAGAAACTCATTGGATTGTGATTTCTTCAAGGGTGTTTTCCCACCATGATAGCTTCGCCCGCTATAGCAGCCATGGCCGATCCCTTCAATGAGCTGGACATCTGTTAGGACCCAGGAGGCACATTCGTTTGCTTATCGTACAAATAATAAAAAGTCCTAGTCAGGTACCTATCCATCCATTTACCCAATTTTACAAATTTGATATTTCAGGAGTCTGCCTAAACATTAATTACCCAACAACAGACTTTATCTTTGCTGTGCCACATTGGTGATATTGTATCCCATGAAATATCTCCAGAAATGGTTGGTTTTATCCCCATATTATACCCCACTTGCTAATCAACATTAATTTGCCCATAGCTATACCCTGATTGTGTCTATGTGTAAATATATATGTGTATATATATATTATATATTACATATATATATATATATATATCATTGCAATCCTCAATGCGTTTCCACGTATTCAAGGTCCAGCTCCAAAAAATATGCGTGTATTGTGATATATATATACATATATATATAATGGATGTAAATAAAATGCATGTATATATAAATATAAAATTATATTTATATATTTATGTCTATATACAAATATATATATATATATACATATATATATACACACATATGGGTGATATTCTTACATGCCAAGATTCGTATACATAAATGTGTATGTATATATATATATATATATACGTATAATTGTATATATATATATATACATATGTATACAATACTGCAAATCCCATTATATACCCTTGTTCAAGAAAATAATGGCCAGAAAATCTGCCGGCCTGCCAGCGTGCTTTGTGGATGTTCTTGTGATACGTCTTGTGATAGCTGTAGTTTCACCTATAACTGCTCCTTCGAAGGGTTTTTGTTTTCGCTGCCCCCGCATAAAGTCTAGTAAATAAATAGTATAGTCAAATATAGTATGTCTAGTATTGTCTAGTATAGTCTCGTGTCGTCTCGTGTCATCTCGTCGCGTCTCTTTTCTCAAGCTACCTAGCACTGACCTTATTTACATCATCACTGTCTCGGTGGCCATTGTCACCATCGCCATCATCACCATCACCATCATCACCATCATCATCATGACCATCATCATCACCATCATCATCATCATCATTATCATCATCAGGTTCATCTTCTTCTTCCGGCCCGCCCCTGGGATGCAGCATTTTTCTGTTTTTTCTCCACATTTTACGGCCAGATGCGGCATTTTCCATTTTTGTTCACATAGATTTCCTGCCCGTTCTAGGCAGAAGTACGTTCTAGCCTGCCGCTCTTGTGCCCAACACTTTCCATCAGCACCTGCCACTCCTGTTTTTCCTCTGCACTTACAGCCTTCTCCGCATGCACTCTCACAGCCATGCAGTTTGCACCTACTAACTTCACTCCTTTCTGCTTAATCTCCAAGGTCTTACACCAGCCAGTTTTTACACAAACACTCTTTCACACCAAGCACTTTTTGCAGAAACCCGCTTTTACACCAACCAGTTTTTACACAAGCCCGCTTTTACACAAACTTGCTTTCCCACAAACCACCTTTTACACAAACCACGTTTTTGCACCAACCAGTTTTTACAAACCATCTTTTAGACAACTTAGTTCTTGCGCAAGCCACCTTTTACACCAACCAGCTTTACACAACCCCTTCTTTGGGCCTGTAGGCCGAAGGCAAGAGGGGCGGCGGAATGCCGAAGGCTGTAAAATATGTTGTTGTCCAATTATTATATACCCAATCAGTCATAACTATGATCCCAATTGTATACCCATTATCTCATTACAGCATGATGATCTCTCATTATTATGCCCCTATACATTGTTGGTTCCATCGCCACAAAATACCCGACAAACCAACATACACTTACCAGGAGAATCGCATATTGTTTGGCAATATGTTTGTATAGTAATAATTACAATGGGTGTGAATGGTGCATCCTTATCAATATTAATGACAATTACTCATTATCACTAGTTAGCAACTAATTAGTGACAAGAATTAATGAAGGATTCTGCGTAATTAATAGTATCAGTTATAGTTAAACCTAAACAATGGTAATATCCTCAATCACCCATGAATTAGTTTTCACTATTAATAATGGTCACATCAATGACACACAAGATACCATTATCACCATTACTTGGTGGCTCACCCCACGTACTAAATATTTTCACTTATGGATCATTTCACTATTATCATAATATAGAGTTAATTACATTCTAATAGTTACAGTATCACTACTGATAATCATGACCTATTAATTGGCTACCCAGGCGCAATCTGCGTAAGCACCGCCGTGGTGGCACCGTGAGCGTAGGCCAGGCCCAAGGTCCCTCACGAAAACTCTGTCAGCCCCAAATGTTGACCCCGTCAAAAGGATTGATCCTTGGGATGGTTAAATATGGTAAACATGGGTAAAATATAGGGAAAACATAGGTATATATATAGTACATACCGTTATTATAGAAGATATTCAGGAATTATCGGAAAACCGATCTTCTATTTGAAACGGGTTTGGGCGCGCGGAAAAAGCCATTTCAAATAGAAGATAAATTAATTC
>Ga0126342_10004887_pt1 | contig 23128 bp, 18 predicted proteins | sample Cyp1metagenome_FD_92528 | JGI IMG/M metagenome (GOLD analysis project Ga0126342, IMG submission 92528) | Coral microbial communities from Lord Howe Island, Old Settlement Bay, Australia - Cyphastrea 1 metagenome | ecosystem: Host-associated > Invertebrates > Cnidaria > Coral ...
AACTTGAAAGTGGGTCATTTCAATCCTCTAAGTATCCAAAAATAAACAACTGCAAATTTGGTTGCATGCGCTTTACCTTAGTAAGACAAACAAATCTGACGCAGAAAGGCCGCCAAGAGAATCGCATACATTTCTGTATGCATGTATTATATAAATATATGTTGTACCAATAAATATGTATATAGTCTATATGAGACAAGTTGTTTTTGGATGTCCAACACTGACACTGAGGCCCAAGACAATATATATATAATATTTTTATTACATATACAATATGTGTGTATCACACTGCAAATGCCAACTATATCTGCACATGAAAATCAACATCACATATATCAATATATATATATATGATCTACATGGCCCAAGGCACATTCAAAAAACCGGACCCAAATTAATTGCAATTGAACCCAAATTAATTGCAATTCCTTATAATACAATTACTGTGTATGAGTCCCAGTCCCAAGAGACTCAATGCAAAGGCTGGGCTTGGGCGATTGTTAAAACAAGTAGTAGCCCCAACACGGACTGTTAATGATTTCCCATGCCTGATACCATGCCATTTTGCAGGACACCTTATTTTACCCATTAATCATTGAACTAACCATTTGTTGGTTAAGCGCCCAAAATTGTTCGCCAAACATCTGTCAACAGGCGCTGTGTGATACACCTGCTAGACCGTTTCTGGTGCATTGTGGTGCATCATGGAGCCAAAGAAACTTGGTGCAACGGGCAGTGTGCAACTTGCCATTGTTTTGAACTCGACTACCCACTGGTAAACTAATATAACTATGGAAAATCAACATTTTTACTGGGAAAATCCACTATAAATGGCCATTTTCAATAGCTATGTTAACTTACCAGAGGGTACTCCAAAAAAAAACGTGGTTGAGAATCAACATGTTGCTGCTTTAAATGACAAGATAGTCTACTGCCATATAAAACATTGATGCCCACAGGATTGGTTGGACTATCAGCCAGTGAAAGTATGGATTCAACCCACAAACCAAGTGGGGCGGTGAAACAGCAACGGTGGGGAATACAGCCAAAAGAATAGGAAAACAGCCGGTGGTTCAAACATGTTTACATTTCATGGATGTGTATATATATATATATGATCTCTTCGGAGGGATCAGCAACATTGATATAGTTGGATTCTTTGCAGTCACTCATTTTGTTGGGTGCCATGCCATCGGTCGTGTTGTTTTTGCTGTGTCGCGATGGGTCAAAATCATCACCCTGTCCGACAGTCGTGGCGGTTGATTGGTTTCCCAACTTGAATCCAACTAGGGACCCAAAGAAGGGGACCCAAAGAAGGGGCTTAGAGTTTTCCACAAGACTGGAGCTACAATCAGCTCATGGGATTGTGGTGCCTAGAGTCCTAGAGTTCGCTGTGGCTTTGCCCTGCACATGTGATAGGCTCTAAGTGGCTTCATGTCCCTACTCCAGCGACTCCAGTGGTTATATAAACAGCATTTTCCTTCTGAAACTTGCCACACATTTGGCTCAACTTGCATTGGTTTGCAGAAAAAAAAATGCGGTATTCAATTACGCCAGGAAGATCTGAGTGCTTGGCTCTAAACAGAAGGTTACGACCAGTTCTGTTTGTCTGAAGATATTAATCCCAAAAATTACATATCAGTATATTACATATCCCAACGTATTCCAACATATTATCCCCAAATATTCCAAGTATCTAATCACAAAATTGCTGCGCCCCCAGCTTAGGAAGCAAACGGGTCGCTGATGCATTGGCTGAATGGGACTCGGGTCATCTGGTTGCAACATGTGATGGACCTGTGGCAGGGATGTTTCGTTTGGGGAGGAACGGGAAAGGAAACACATCTGGTGGGTGTCTGCGATTTTCATGATTTTAGTCGATGTGTAAGGACTATATGTGGATTTTGGATTTGATGATGTGGATGTTTAGTTGATAATGACTGACTTTCAGAATCAACCAACATGACGTCAGCCTGTCACATATTTTGGTGGCATGAATCAACACGTACCGTATTTCGATATTTGTTTGGATGGGGTAAACATGCATTTGCCAGCTATTTTGCGGTTCACCAGGATACTGTGTAGCCGGGTTCGTGACCCTGTAGCCATATGTGTCAAAACGAACAAAGTCACCTCTCTCACGCATTCGCCACGCCTGAGGGGAGCTTCCGATCTATTCGCTGGATCTTAGCACTGCACCAGAAGCCATTGAGAAACGTCACATCAAGGCTCGGATCCGATTAGCTCCAATCCTTGGGGCGCCCATGGCTTGGAACACCAAGTTTTTGTTGGATGAATTTAGGTTCCTGGTTATTCCATGATGTTCCATGTTTGGCAGTGTGATGCAGTGTGCACATTTTTTATGACCGTCAATCACCTATAGCACTATAGCCTCACATCCTCACCAGGTAGTTTCTGCTAATTCTGATCCTTTTTCAGCAGAAAGCCTGGGCAAAAACTAAACGATGTCATTCAGTTTTTTTTTTTCAATAGCTAGCCATGTAACATTTTATGTTTGTGCCATACCTTGCATGTCAGCCCATTGAGCCATCCCTTGCGAGGGCATCCCAACCTTGTTGCTGATGCGAGAGAAGCGCGTGGAAGCAAGAGCAGATGGAGCTGACTTGCAGGTTGCAGCCTGACTTCGATGTTGAAAACCTGTGACGAACATGTCCTGGGTCCTGGTGCGTATTTTGTATAGTGCTGTATCTCATGATGTCTAATGAGTCTAATTGTCATAACAAAACCCAGACAGCAAACTATATATAACTGTTCCATCTGGTTGGTGCTCTCAAATACACGACTTAATACAAGTCTATTGTTCAACCCAATGGCAACCTCGATTAAAAGAATCAATCAGATAGAAAGAGTAGAATCAGTCCTACTTAAAAAATGAACACATAGTGATGAATACACTAACACAGACATTCTTAGTTTTTTCCTTTGCGTTTCCTATGTGTTTCCTTTGTTTTTTCCTATGTTTTCGTTGGTGGTTGATGGTTCATATTTGTTTCCAGGCGTTGGCAGCATCATCGCAGTGCAGGACTTGGCGCGTCTGAAGGAAGCGGCCAGGGCATATGTCAAGCTCTCCAAGCTCTCGAGCCCTGAGGCCCGGGGGACGTAGATATATGATGTTATATGATTTAATGGATATGACAATTGATATTAGTGAATACAGTTGGATATATATATATACGTGTATATATATATATATACTATTTTATGGATTTGATATATATATATATATAGATACATGTATATGTATACATCTGATGTATATATATATATGATGTATATTATATATATGTGATGTATATAATATATATGATGTATATTATATATATATATATGATGCATATCATATATATATATATATGATGTATATTATATGTATATATGATGTATATTATACATATATGATGTATTAATATGATATATATATATAATCTAATTGATATTAGTGAGTATTCGTGGATATATGATTTATCAAACATGATGATTCAATGGGATTTTAATGGTGATATACTGTTTTATAACTATATAACCAATAAATATAAATTAATCCCATCTCTCGTTCAAAAAAAACTGAAACCATGGTGGATGTAAGGGATAAAAGTGTTCTTTTAACATTAGTAGGATGGGATTGCGCATTTGGGGAGGAAACAACGTTTTGTTGAACCTGGTGTGTGTCTTTTTGGGAAGCAACATTTGCCATTTGAGCCACGTCAAAACTTCCTTTTTAGTAAGAGGGTTGCAATAAGGACCTCGCGTAAGCAAAACCCTGGTGTGCGTAAGCCCACGTAAGCATCAGCGAAAGCTATTCCTGCGCGTAAGCTAAAACTGCGGGCGCGTAAGCAACGCGTAAGCTGCCGCGCAAGCATTCCCTTAGCGCCTTCAGAAGAACAAGACCTTTTGAACACACTCACTTAGATCCATTTAAGGTTGATTGGAATATGTAGCCCAAACATATGGTGTGTAAGGTTTGTATGTTATATTTACTCTCCTGATAGCACAATCATCCCATCCCATTCATATTACACACCCTCTAAATGGTCCCAAATATGTCATTGCATCCCCTACATCCACCATGCTTTCCGGGGGTGCTTTTTTCTACAAATGGGAGATGGGACGACAATGGATTCAATCTGATTACGTACATGACATGCACGACTTTTTCTGGGTGCATCAAGTATTGTGTCGTGGGGATGGTGTTTGACATCTTGACCCCACCTGGCATTTCCGCTGGCCCCACGCCGCAACTTGGTGCCCTTTATACTAGCTGAAACCATGGATGGGTAGCTTAACAGTCCTATTAATATCTATTAATAAGTTATGTGTTGTTCTAGGTTTTTCCCCACCTACCAGGTGAGGGTCTCTAGACTCAGAGGTGCATCCCGTGGGCACTCCAGACCTTAACCGCGAGCGCCAGATCTCAGCACTGCGGGGCTTCAACTGCGAATGTCAGATAAAATGTCAGATAGAATGTCATGGTGGGGATCACATGAAGAACGTTATTTTTTCATACATGTCGGAATATTTGTACAAGACATATTTACCTGGAACCCTACTGACCCCTGTGTTGGAGGTTTTGACTTATAAACTGGAGGCTCTACTGGCTTAGGTTCAGGTTCATGGCATGTATGGAATACAAAAAAAAGGTGAAGCTTCTGTAGATACATCAGGCCGTGTTTGAACAGCTGTAATTCCTGTGCGGTGAAACTGGTGAAACGCGCACAACCTCGCCACGAAATTTTTGGATCATGGGAACAGACAGATTTATTTGAGACCCGGCTTCATTGCCCATGCAGGATGCTGCAGATGCCTTGAAGAGAGCTGAAGTGATGTGGGATGCGAAGAGTTTCCTGGTCAAAGTTGCCAGTGCGACTGGGGATTTGGGATTTATAACCTTCGGTACTCAAACTGTTTGCTACGGAAAATTGCATTTTTGGTTAGGTGATTTGCCATCATATGGTGGTTTTCCATACCTATGTTAGATTGCCAGAGGAGATCGGCTGTTTCTCTTTAGCTATCCAACATTGGGCATGTGAACCAACAGGACATCGTGAATTGAACCTGGCGATATCAAAAGATAGTCTTTCGATGTGTTTAGGATATCACCAAGAATAGGGAGTGTGTGGCAGTGTGACAGTTGTGACAGTTGACCGATAATGGTTCCGCTGGGTGGTTTTCTTTCCCACAGAAAGACCCGTCAGAACACTGATCCCTCTTATGTGGGTCTATTCAGATTGCATCTGGGGGCATTGCATCGCATCTTGACGATATTTCGTATAGGAACCTCCAAATCCAATCATTTCGTGTGGTGAAACTTAGTGACATGAAAGCATCATGGGTTTGACCGGTTTGACCCACCCGAGAGTCACCACAATATTACTTTAGCTATACGCACTGGGTTGCAGGCACTGCACGTAATGCACACAGCAAACCTGTCTTCGTCAGCTTATAAGTCAAGATTGAACATCCCAATAACAGAACTGGAATCAACTGGAGGATTTGTCCATAGACAGTCATAGACATGCATAACTGGTTGGCGGTTTGGAACATTTTTTATTTTCCATAATATATGGGATAATCCTTCCCATTGACTAATATTATTGAGAGGGGTTGAAACCACCAACCAGATAAACATGGACCCAAGCTGCGTTGTATCAGAGATTCAGACTTTGACCGCATGACCATCCCCAAATCCTGCGGCTGAGATGTTTCAGCAGCGCAGCAACTCTATCGACGAGCACTGGAAGGTGGCAGAGTCAAATCGGGTCAAGTGCTCCGTTTGTTGTTGTGGTTTTTGGAAAAATGTGGACACCCCAACATCATTCAAAATCGGCCACACATTATATAATTATATATATATGTTTTGGAAATTATTGAAGCAGAGTACCCGCATATTTACGATATTTGGCAACACCTTGGTCATTGATCATCAAGGTATGTAATTACTTATAATACCATAAAGTTTGAGAAACACTATGATAAACTGATACATGTTGTGATCTGTTGCACAATTTAATATATATATATATATATACGCAGCACCATAAAGCATTTGTTGCACGGTGAAATCACGATGCCTCAGCAAAACTGGTTGAGGATTTCATGGTGGAATTCTCAACCACAATAAATGACACGATGATACTGACTCCGTATTTTTTTTGGGTGGCACAACCACCACTCCAACAATTGCTCATTTTGCAGTTTATGTTGCAATTTACAAAGTGTTCACTGTTGGCAGCGGTTGGTAAATGTCCCGTTCTCGTGATTTGGCACATCACCAAACCACAGTGTTCAAGATGATATTTATAAGGGGCCAGGGTGATGTTCAAGTGGGACATGGATAGGTAAGTTGCGATATTATCAATCTACCGAGGTCCAGAGCTGGATTTATTTGCAGTTGGATGGGTCTATAAACCAACTCATATCCATTGATACCAGTACAAGGTAAATTGCCGATGTACCCTCTGGTTATTTAACATAGCCATGGAAAATGGCCCATTTATAGATGGTTTACCTATTAAAAATTGTGATTTTCCATGGCTATGTTAAATAACCAGATGGTATATAGATATTCAAAAATTGATTCTCCCCTGGTCTCCCGAGTGGTTTCCCCTTTGTTAACCTAAGAAACACAACTGATTTAGTATGATTCCTTATTATATTTACTATACATTACTATACACAATCAGTCAAACCATGTGGATCCCTCATGATCCCTCCATTCTTAATGCTAAAACCATCATGATTTGATGGTAAACCCAGCAGTTTTCATGATTTATCCCACCTGGTTGAAGGTAAACAGTGCAGTTTGAAATGGTTACCCTCTGGGAATTAAACGTAGCTATTGAATATGGCCATTTAGTTCGTTGAACTAGGAATTAGCTAGCTATCAAAGTGGTGATATATGTTCCATAGTTATGATAGTATACATAATCTACATGTTTTCTCCATAGTCCAGTCATTAGTTATTTACCATGCTGACCCTCCAGAGTAAATATCTAATGGTCACTAATAGTTCACCATAGTTCGCCCTAAAACAGATGCTTCACCAATAGTCCATAAATAGATCTTAAATAATCCTAAAGTCATTAGTTCTTAAATAACCCTAAAGTCATTAATCATAACTAGATCTTAATCTTATAACCAGATAGATATTTATAGAATCTATTTAGTGGATGGTCATCCCCCATGTATGGTGGGCTACCAAAATAAAACGCTAACATTAATGGGCCTTGAACTATGGTAATAGACCTTACGAATGGTTTTATCTACCATAGTTCAGGGCCCCCACGGCCTTCACCGACGGCGCTGTTAGAAAAAGCCTCCGAGGCGACCTGGCGAAGGGGAACGCCTTCCGCGCACGCCTGGGCCTGGTGAAGTGTGCCGTCCAGGCGGGCTTTTTTTTTAGCTGCCGGCCGTCCAGGGGAACGGCTAGGATTTTGCGCAAATATATTTAATATAATATCATATTATATATATACATAATCATATATATATACCTTGGATCATCTACTTTATTAGATCCTGGGATTAACTTGTTGTTGATCATCCAAGTATCTCCTGAGAAGGTATTTGGATCCATAGGGAAAAGGGGCTAGGGTATGCCAGGGTGCTAATTTCAAGAGTAAATGATCACAATATATTTTGGGGGGAATCCGCCCACTTTAAAGTCAGTGTTTCTCAATCTAGGACACTACGTTGGGAATCTACCTTTACATGTTGGTTTTATCATTCGACATCTCCATTTTCTTCGTTCAATCATGTTGCAATGTTGCAACTTCATTTTCTGTGGGTGAAATCATGTTTCAAGCACCATTTTTGTTTGCAAAATCATTTTCGTTCCATCCCCTTTTTTTCTGGTTGCGAAATGCCCTGCATCCTAGAATTCTTTGAAGATAAAACATATCCAAGGTTTCCTGTAATACACCATGGCTATCATCCTCCTACCATATCATATCCTAGGAACCTCCCTCCATTTGGCCAACGTAACGAGCCATGGTTTCCGAGCCTTGGTTGTTTCGAGAGCATGGCATGTTTGGTTCGCCACATCCCCCCCCCAAAAAAAAAACCGTGGTGATCCATGGCATTCTGAAATGAGTGTCCTATGGAAGTTTGCCATCTGGGGGTACAACGGTAAATAATCGATATGTATGTATACATATATATATGTATACATACGGATGTCCTTTTCCTATAATGGCTATTGTGTTTTTTTTTTCTATATAGTTGATACATACTGTACATGTTATATATATATATATATTACACATGAATGTTTTTATTGGATGTTCATGGATGTTCTCCGGATTTTCATAGGTGTTCCATGGATTTCCATCGACAGGTGCTGGAGAAAGCCTCAGCTTCAGCTGCGCCATCTGTGATGGTTGAGGAAATGGTGACGGGACGGCCTTGATGATATACTGTAGTAGCAACGAAAACTGGTGGGTGGTTTGGAACATGTTTCACTTTTCCATACATTTGGAATAATAATCCCAACTGACTTTCATATTTTCAGAGAGTTTAAAACCACCAAGCAGTCATGTTTTTTTTCATCAAACATGATGATGTTTCTTGGTTTTTCCATCAAGAATGGTGATTTATGGATGGGTGTTTCCATCTAATCTAATGGTGAACCACCAACAAAAATGGTTATTTAATGGGATAGAATAGGGATATATTTTTTCGATATAATGGGGATAGTACTCAAACATGGCAATGGAAATTTTAATGCGAACATCATCTAAACCTGTTTGATTGGGGGATTTTCCATTGCAATGTTGGATTCCCGGAGGGTGTGTGGATGAGTGTAGCTTCTGAGGAACTGTTTGGATCCATGAGGTATCCCGTGATGTAGAAGGACATATGATCAAACAGTATGGTCATTTGGATAATTTATGAATATTTATGATAATTTTACTAGATTTCCAAGCATATGAACGTTTAGAGTCATGTTCATGTTATTTGAGTGTGTGCTGCACGTTCTGTCAGAAACGTTTACATTCTTGTACCGGTCCCTCTCACTGAATGTTTTTTCTCTCTACATGCGCATATGAGCCCATCCGGATTACTGAAGTAATGTCCGGTAATGACTTGTCAGTTGGACTATTTGCCAAATTACCAAAGGACGCCAACCAAATTGCCAGTTTTGGGAACATCACAGGGCAAAAATGAATAGATCTCCAACATTCAACTGATGATCGCTGAGGAGCTTCAAAGTGCATTGGATGAGCTGAGGAAACATCATGAGGAGGATCTTCCCGGGAGCTGCTTCCTGATAAAATCATGTTTCCCATGTTCAATTATGTTCAATTGCCATTTGAGATTTTGGATCACGATGGGATATAGCCATGAACATGGGATGACGAATATTCACGCCGCGGACCAGGCAAATCGATGTTAGTGTTTGTATGAACAGGGAAGGATCGCTTTAGCTTTTGATTTGTTTATTTTGTGCGGCCCTCAATGGCGTCCTCTGCCTTTGCCTAGGGTCAAGCAATTCAAAGCTCGATCTCATCCAGTGTTCACAGATCTGCGTTGATGTTCTCCCTGACCAGCAGAAATCCTATCCCATATCAACATGTTTACAGTAATTTTGCAGGCGACATTTTATATCGTTAATGACATCATTGGACATCATGTTCGCCAACAGTCATCAACAGGTAAGCGGTAAGAGACATAATAATGATGATACATAATAATGATAGATAATAGATAATAGATAAAAATAATAGATAACAATAATAATTAGATAATAATAATAATGGATAATAATAATAGATCATAATAATAGATCATAATAATAGATAATAATAATAGATAATAATAGTGGATAATATTTATAATATATATAATAACAATGAAATTATGTAATCAATTTAATATATAGTACAGTACTATAATAATGAATGGCTTATTTGGTGATCCACCTCCACGGGAACTGAAACAAACTGGTGCCACGTTCATCAGGAATTGCTGGGTGGTGGGGAACAAGTCCGAGTGGATGGACAACAACAGACGATTCTGCTTGCACATGCAGAGTCCCTCAGCAGTTTTCAGATTTTTCAGCGACCTCCCACAACACACCCCGGAAATGCTGGTCCATGGGGAATCTTCTGCAAAACGGCCCAAGACATCTGGTTTGGGAATGATTTTAACAAAAGTTGGTTGATCCTTGTATGGGGTAACCAGTTTTGAAAATTCATGGTTGATCATTTTGTTTTGGTGTTTTGTGCTACCCAGTATACCCAATATATATGTATACATACATATGAATATGTGTGTGTGTTGTGCTACCCAATCAATCAATCAATCAATCAAGCAAGCAAGCAAGCGAGCAATCAATCAATCAGTCAATCAGTCAATCATTCAATCAGTCAATCAATCAATCAATATATATATATATTTACATACATACACAGATATACATATGTGTATATATACAATTATATACATATACCGGGGATTACAGGGAATTATCACGATAAGTGATGAACTGGGACTGCCCGGGATTTCAGTGTGGCCAAGAAACGCCGGACGTTCAACCAGCACCGTGCCGGTGCAGGTTGCTGGTGGACGCCGCTGATGAAGACCGGAGCGTGGAGGACGAAATGGATATGGGTCAAAATGGAAGGCCTATGGCTTATGGAACCGCAGATGTTATATATATAGTATATACATATATAATATATACATATATAGTATATATATATAGTATATATATATATTGTATATGTTTAGTATTAACCATCTAATTATTGGGGTACCTAATTTTGACCCATACCTAAATCGATGCAATTCAAACCAGCCAAGAAAAAGATCTGATTCAGCAGAGAAAGAACATTCCCAGCAAACAAGTGAGATTTGTAAAAAGATTTGCCTGGAATATAAAGTACAAGACAAAGGCGATTTAGCCAAGAATTGAGAAATGATCTACCGAAAATTAGTGTTTTTTAAGCGCCTTAAAGGACAACTGGTGAAGTGGATGATGATTGGTTTCAATGGTTCAAGTGCCTCCCTTGGGCTATTGCCAAGTCTCATAGGAAAAGAACATCTTGAAACTTTGGGCCTGCGGAGAGCGGAAGAAGGCTTTGGAAGAGGCCCACTTCGCTGCGATGGATCCGTTGATGGGAACTGGTTTTTCTGTTACCCTCTGGTAATTTAACATAGCCACATAGCTATTGAAAATGGCCATTTATAGTGGATTTACACACTAAAAATGGTGATTTTCAACAGCTATGTTAGTTTACCGTAACCAGTGGGAAATTTGCAGGCCCGGATTCCGTGAGATTGACCGCATGTTGACCGCATGTGTTTTGACATATTCTGAGCCGAAAGCATACTAAGAAGACTGATGCGACACCAGAAATTGCTTGCGCTGTATAGAGACAAACATTGGAATTAGGGAGCATGCTTTTCCCCGCGGCTTCCGGGGAAATGCGGCAGGAAACCATAGAAAACCATCAAATGATTTTTTTTGATTCCCATGTAGTTTTCCTGATGTTCAATGTCGGAGAGTATGGGCAGTTCAATGACCAGATGAACAACTCGGGTCAATCATTTCAGATGGATGGCCTATGAACCAGTCAAGCATTTGATAAGAAAATGAAGTGGAACCAGATTTGATGTGTATACTCTCAGCTCTCTCTTTCTATATATATATAATGACCACCAGCTGTCGAACGATAGATAGACATAGATCCACTATGCGAAAAGACATGGAAGCACCATGGACCATGGGGCAATCTCGAAGAGTTGCAATGCCATTTTGGGGTCGGACCCAGTTTTTCTTCAACACCTCTTGGTGCCACAGGCATTGAAGTGGTACAGGCACCTTGGATGTGGGTTTGCAAGGTAAAACCTTGGCTACTGTGGTATTGATTTATTAATTTATTATTTCTGTCCACCCAAAGAAAAAGCCATGGGACTGGAGCACGGGTCTGGAAGATTACTTTCGCAGCCTTCACAATCTTTCACAATGTTTCGAGCTGGAGTTCCGGGGTTGTATTGCATTTGATGGGCTAGTACTGCCTACTGTAGTTAGGCATGATTGGGATGCATTGCCACCTTTTGTTTCTTATGTTCCGTTTCCCATCTTGCATGTTTGCATCTTTATTGGCTAAGTGCACATCAATGTGGAAGCTGAACTTTAAGATACTAAATGTCACTTATAATAATGTATACATAATTTTAATTGAATATCCAAATCGCATGACTTCGGGTCAGTCCTCATCTGTGTTTGCTACGACACGTTAGACCAACTTGCGAACCATCCTGACATTTTGATTGGTGAATTGTTGCCTTAAATCAGCTGGAATCGTCGTTGTTTGCAGCTTCAATCCCCGTAAAGTGTGCCTTGAGTCGTCCGCCATCGAGGACCGTGGCTGGCAACGACATCCCCGGCCTTGTGGCTGCCTACTGCCTCCCCGAACGCCGCATGCTGGACCGGCCGCAGAGCATCCCTTTGAGGCTCGGCACGGCTTGGAGTTGGAGTTGATTTGTTTAAAAGGAACAAAAACAAATCCATTGGTGAATTATCAGTGTCTCTGACTACATTGACTACATATATATATATAATAACATACATATATATATAGTAAAATACATATATATATATATATACATATAATGAAATATATATATATATATAATATACTTAATATATATATATGTATAGTATATAGTAGTAAGATTGTTAGTCAGGTAGTCATTCAATAATTTTATACATCAATGAATTGGGTAGTTATCAATTTTTTTGGCACGCCATTATCCCACCAATTCACATAGACCCTAAAATAGTCAATTTTGCGTGGAAACTAATCTTCCAACCCCTGACTCATGGCAGGGTAATTAGACTTCATTAGAAGGGTGATTACTGGCATCCTTATCAAACTGGCCAAAAAAAGTCTGGTGGTATGGTGGTGCCATTTTCAAAGCCATGTTCTCATTGATTTGAAGGACAAGCTTCCGAATCCCCTGAAACCTCACACTTTCGTCGACGCTCCAGGAGCATCTATGCGCAAATGCCGGAGTTGGCGACAGATTCTGAGGCGCCGAGACGTGAAGATGAAGGAGTGACAGAGATCGTTGCTGGTAGTTCATGTTCATGTTCCACTTAGTCCATTTTCACGATTTGTAGATGCTTGAAAATCCATTTGTACTCTTCTTGTGCATGATTGATTCTCGTCTCTGGTTCGGAAAGCCCGTTTGTGATGTGGTCTTTCCATTTTCACTTTTTATATGTATCCGGTATCCGAGCGTATCCGTTTGTTTGCTGATTTTGATACAGCATGTTGACTTTCCTCATGTAGCAATTTCATGCAATTTCAGTAGACGCGATTGTTGGATTCTTGACTTTACGTGTTTGTACTACCATATCTGAATTGCCACGATACCTGTTTTTCTACCGAACTCGTCTTTTGATTGTGTGAATCCATAGGTAACCCCCATGGTGATCAGACATGACCTTGCATGTATGTGTCCCGTTGCCTGTTCCTCCTTTTTGCTGGCTAAATCTCAAATATCCATGTCAAAACCCCAATTCTTCATGGCAATGGTTACACTCTCAGTTTGTCAGATCAAAATCCCAAGTCTTCACTGTCAGACTCCCAAGTCTTCATTCTCAGACACGTTGATTCGCCATTATCCATATTGAACATCCTTTTGTGCTTCCCAGAATTCGTTGAAGTCAAAATATGCAGGAACCCGGATAACTCAAGGGAAAAACATGGTTTTCCATGGTTTTCCTGTATTTCTTTCCCTTGAACCAACCCATTGTGTGCTAGGAATCCCAAGTCAAGTGCCCCCCCCAGTTAATTATGTTTCTTGGTTTATAACCCATGAATACCATAGATATATTTACTACAGGTCTTATTTATTAGAGGTATGTTTACCAACTTAGCTATCGACCAGGGGCACCACCTTTCCCACCTCATTATACTCGTACTAGTTGGTTGGCAGGTTTTCCATTCATAAGGAGTTCATAATACCCATGACACCATGATGGTAATGGATTAAGAGTACAAATAGCTGGCTGTTGGTTTGGAACATTTTTCATTTTTCCATATATTTGTAATTTCATCATCCCAACTGACGCACTCATATTTTTCAGAGTGGTAGGTATACCACCAACCAGATGGTAAACTCAATGCCATCAACAATCCCAGCCATCATCAATGGGAATTCCAGGATCCTAAAATGGAGGTACGTTAGTACCATTTTGTGGGGATATTCCCTTACATAGGCCTTATGGTAGGTACCTCCACTCAATCGGTTCCTGAAATGGCCATTGACATCACCATTTCTGCAATGGGACCATGCCCAGTCGCTGGGCCCTGGGGCTCCCCGTGCCCTGCTGCGGCGCATGTTGCTGGCCGCCATGGACAAAGACTTCTTGGAGGTGGCAGGGGACCAGCCCGGGCCGGCAGAGGGTGATTTTATCATGAAAACATGGGGATTTCAAGGGTAGAAACTGTAATCACTGTAATGACACATAGATGGATGGATGGATAGATAGATAGAGATAAATAGAAGGACAGAAAGAAAAGAAAGAACAGAAAGAACATAAATAAAAGATAGGAAACAATAAAAAACACATACATACATAAAAAAAAAGAAAGATCGCTAGATAGATAGATGTATAGATAGATATACATAGATAGAACGAGAGAGAGAGAGATATGGAAAGAGAGAGAGAGAGCATTCTGAATAGATTAGATAGATAGATAGATTAGATTAGATTAGATTAGATAAGATTAGATAAGATTAGATAAGATAGATAGATAGATACGATATAGAAAATATAGATAAGATAGATAAGAGGGATAAAATAGATAAGATAGATACGATAGATGATATAGATAGGACAGGCAAGATAAGATAAGATAAGATAGATAATATAGATAAAATAGATACGATAGAAAAGACAGATAAGATAGATAAGATACGATAAATCGATAGATAGATAAATCGATAGATATATATATAGATAGATAGATAGATAGATAGTTAGATAGATAGATAGGTATATAGATAGATAGATAGATAGATGGATAGACAGACAGATAGATAGATAGATAATTATATAAATAGATAGATACTGGTAGATAGATAGGTACTGGTAGATAGATAGATACTGGTAGATAAATAGAAAGATACTGGTAGATAAAAAGATATTGATAGATAGATAGATACTGGTAGATAGAGAGATAACGGTAGATCGATAGATAGATACTTGTAGATAGATAGGTACTTGTTGCTAGATAGATACTGTAGATAGAGAGATAGATAGATAGATAGATAGATGGATAGATGAATAGATAGATATATAGATACTGTAGATAGGTAGATAGATAGATAGATAGATAGATCGTTCGAAAGAAAGATAGATAGATAGATCGATCGATGGATAGATAGATAAATGGATTGTAGATTGATAGATCGATAGATAGATGGATAGATAGATAGATCGATAGATAGATCGATAGATAGATGGATAGACAGACAGATAGATAGATAGATAAATAGACAGATAGATAGATAGATAGATAGATAGACAGATAGATAGAGAGAGAGAGAGACAGAGAGCGAGACAAATGGAGAGAGAGAGAGAGAGAGCGAGAGAGAGAGAGAGAGAGAGAGATATATAATAGACATATATATATATAGACAGATAAAGAGAGATATAGATGGATGGATGGATGGATGGATGGATAGATAGATAAATAGATAGATAGATAGATCGATAGATAGATAGATATATAGATCGACAGATAGATAGATAGATAGATAGAGTCTGAAATTGGAGGAGTGATCCCCCATTTAATTGACCATCTTCCACCATTTTTGAGTGGAATGTTTTTGATGATGGGTATATATCAATGGAGTTCGGTAAGGCTACACCCCATTTTCAGACTAACCCGCGGGGGATTGGAAGCAGGGTGATTATATGCTTGGTTTACTTTCAGAAAATGAACAAGTCCTTCAACGCATCCTATAATTATGAATCTAGTGAACACTTGCTTTCCTCTCAAGTTTCGGCTGATTTTTTTTCTCTGAAGTTTCGATCAACCTAGCGACGTGAACCCTCAACATACAGTGTGACTCTCTCAGACATTTATTTTAACTCACCCCCAACTTGTGTATGGCTCATTTTTTGACCACGTCAAATGGGTGGTTTAATACTAGACGTATGATTGATGTAGGGTGAATGGTATCCTCTCAATGAATTGCTATGTCCCCATGTTAGCCATTTCGGTCTGCACTCATCCCCTGGAATTCATGTGTTTCGCAGGTGCCATAAATTGGGGAAGCAATGGAAAATGCACCGCTGATGATTTTTCCTATGAACATACCGTTGATGGAGGATTTTCCACCGATCCTGGTGACCGCCACAAGGGCCCATCTAAGGCGCAGGGTCCAAGCTTATTATCCAAGTCCCTGGCAGATTTGGCCTTCCTCTTGGATCGGAAGGAGTAACTTGCTGAGATCAGTTGATCAATGCAGGGGATATCAAGAACGGTTTTTGATAGATATATGATATATCATGATATATCCATAGATAAGCGAATTTGTAGTCTTTTGTAATTAAACCAAATTCTAATATGGGGCCCCACCTTGTATAAACATGCATTCCCATTTAAGGATATTCATATTTATACAAGTTATACAGTTTTTCTTTGAGTTGCAGTGAAATTATCTGTCGGAATATGGAGGAAACTTAGACTTGTCATGAACATGTGGACCAAATCGAAAACAGAAGTGTTCCTAATTCATACGTGGAGCCTTTGCAATTTGCCACCTTTCAGAATAGGGAAATATATCAGTGGTTGGTTACAGCAGGAAACGGTATATGCAAGTAGTAGGGGCTCATCAAAATAGTTGGCAGGTGCGATCCGATTCAAGTGTTTGGTTCTGCCCATTCACGATATTTGGTGGTCATAGCCCATCATCAGATATCATCAGTCATCGTCAATGGCCTGAGTACCTATACACTTGCTGTGCCATGCAAGGCAACATGTTTGATGTGTACCTCAAACACATGTTTGACACCTCCAATTGAAATGCCCGACACATTCCCTGCACACCCATGACAACATGTTGCTTTGATGTTCATTACCAAACCCATCGCAAATGAACATTCAAAATGACACACATAAGGCATCCAACACGATCGTTCAAGCAAGCCCAAGCATCCAATCCCCCGGAAACTCTACAATTGGTTGTTTAAACCACAGCGGAAACTGGTAAAATTTAGTCAGAAGAAGATTCGACATGTTCAGTCATATTCAGGATTTCCCTACGGCAAACTGCTGTGCCTCAGAATCGGAGTTTGCCAGATTCACAGGTATTTCAGAACTTTTAACCGTCAACAATTTGGTTTAAACCATCAAGAATCAACAATTAGGATTGAAATATATTTGACCACTCAAATTGGGGATTCAAACCACATTGGTGATTTCAACCATATTTAACCATGACAAACATATACAAAAATGATATATAGTTATTTTTTTAAACCATCACTAAGCATCTAAAATGTGGTTTCAACATGATTTCATCACCTTTCACCCTCTCTTGACGGCCTCAGGTTCATTCCCTTCCACACGCGCAAGACGCGCTGCCGCCGGGGCGGTGCGCCGCACACGGGAAGGGGTACCGGGAAGCGCAGCGGATTCTCCAAGCGCTACTGGATTTGCTGCCTGGCAGCTTCAAAACCGTGGTTGATGAGTTGGGATTTTGTCATGAAATATAGATATTATAGATATATCAAATATATATATATATATAATGATATTATATATATAATGATATTATATATATAATGATATTATATATATACACGTATAATTATACTTATATACATACATATATATATATATATATATTATGGAGGAAATATCATTATGACATCGTTTGGGTAGTATTTAGAGGGTTTACACCGTCAAAACTGTTGTGCAATCATGCATAAAACACAGTCTGTTGATGTATATGGTGTGATACTAGTTGCAACAAAAAATAATTGGTTGCTATGTCCTTGGAAATCTTGAAATGGGGCTCTCCATTCACCAGCCATTCTGAAGAATTTTCGAATTGTTTTTTGACTGCGCGAGGGCGGGGTGTGGAGCCTCACGATTGGTGGGTGAATTGATGGGGGATAAGTTGCCCCTACCGGACTGGGTGGAGATCCTATGAGACAGCCGCCGCCTGAGGTTGGCCCAACACATCGTACCCCAACACCAAGTGCCTCAGCTATGCCAGTGGGCACACAGTGAGTCGTTCAACTGGCATACGTGAATGGATTAAGAATGATTAAGATGGTAATCATCAACCACGATGTTTCATGATTGATGTCATAGTCATAGTTCCATATAGTTCCAAGGTATTTGGACACAGACACGTTCCCAGTCGTCGCAGGAAGATGGGCTCCCCTCACTGTGACAAAAACGACTGAGTGGGTGAAAAATATGCGGCCCGGTGGATGGTTTGAAAGATCAGGAAAATGAAGAGGATGTGAAGATGCAAGATGATCCAAACATGATCAAACATGTTCATTTATCTGGCTTCTTGGGCCTTTGATTGATCACCCAAAACAGGAACTGAGGTCGTGTTTTAAGTCAAGTTTGATGACATAGTTCAACACTTTCGTTCAACACGTTTGCTCCAAGTTTTCCGAACGTCTCCCAAGCAAGAGCTCATTGAAGTAGAAGGTCAGAGTTGAGTTTGGACAAAATCACCCATCGTTTTGACGTGGCTCTCCTGGTGCTTCTTGAAGTTCACCTTGCCGCAAGACACTGGAGCAATAGATTCAGATGCCAGATTGTTTCACACCGGTTACTGTTGCCCAAAGTGAGACCAGAGGGCGGGAATGAACAGAAACAACACGAAAAAATTAGCAGATGAATCACAGATCGTCAAGCCATGTCGCGTTATGATTGAGCGCACACATTCCTAGGATATGTGCATTGAGTTTCGTTTCGTTACCAGAAGACTGAGCGAAGCATGTGATTCAAGGTGCACCTCAACGCTAATATTTCACCCTGCAGGTGATGTTGGTTTATCCTGGAGACTTGTCCAACTTCATGGAACATTTATCATATGGACTACATATAGATTACATATATGATCATATGACATAATTCATGCTTTTTAATCTATATGTAATCTATTGACTATCTGCATATGATCATATATGGTTTTTATGTTTCCATTTTGTTCCCACTGTTCCAGCTGGTCCGTCAATAACACGGCTCACACAGCGTGTCACCAGTGACCGGATGTACATATGACCATGCCAGGCAGTTTTCACCACAATGGATTAGTTCTCTGTTAGTGTTTTCCATGGATGGCTCCAAAGAAAATCCAAATCTTCAGCGGATTTGTAGTGTGGGACAGATGATGTGTGTGTGTGTTTCCGTGTACTGTAGGGGAGCTGTGAACCCGATCGAAGACCAAATCTTGAGTAGTGTTCCGTCGCTTGTGGCGGAGACGCAGTGAGTTGACTAAGTTCTTACATCTTTGCAGTATTTGAAGCAAGACATCATCGACATTGTACACTGCACACCCTAAAGATAGCATAGATGATGCAACATCGTATATGTATTAATTATCTGGCTGGTGGTTTGGAACATGAATTTTATTTTCCAGATATTGGGAATTTCATCATCCCAACTGACTTTCATATTCTTCAGAGGGGCAGAGCCGCCATACGTCGGCTCAAACTCCAATGGAAGGATCCATGGGAAAATTGTGTTCCCCCAAAAATTGATGGTCCTTCGGTATCCCAAAAAGGGAAATGCCGATCTGAACATCTTTGGACCTTGGATATTTGGATTTATTCAATCTGCTGATGGTTGAACAGACTTCAATCAAGTGTTTGAAAATTAGGTACTTCATATTCCAAGTGATTTTCCCCATTCAGTAGCTATTTGGAGGTTTCATGAGGTTTCCTAAAAATGGGAGTACCCCCAGATTATCCAGGTTGAATCCCGCTGACCTAATCCTTGCGCTCGTGCCGCGCTTAAAGCTGCGCTGCGCCAGCTGCGGAAGCTGCGCCACGGCAAATGAGTGGCGATTGGAGCGGCTGTTGCGCCGAAGGCATCAATGGATTTTCCTTTCTTTTGGGATAGTTTCCCCAGGTTTGGCCGGAAAAAACATGGTTTATCAATCATGATCCTGTGCTGGTGATTTTTTGATTGTTGAAGATCCGAGTTTCTGCGGTTGTGGATGAAACCCCAATCAATTTTGGCGGGAATTTGGGGGTTAAAAGGTTCTGGAGTTGTTTAATGTTTTTTTACAGTAAGGTCAATCCATGGGTTGGTTTCTTGTTGGTTTTCGAATCCAATTTTGGAAGAGATGTTCTTTTTTAACTACTTCGAAAAAAACACTGGAAAGTTGGTGTATTTAATCAATGTCAATGTCGTGAAAGTCCGCAGTTTTTTGTTGGTGCCTTTTTTTCAACTGCAGAAGTCACATATTCTGGTTGGTTGTTTCGGAACATTTTTTATTTTCCCATATATATATATATATTGGGAATAATCATCCCAACTGACTTTCATATGTTTCAGAGGGGTAGGTATACCACCAACCAGTATTGATGTGGATACGGATCAGCCGGATAAGCAATGAGATTGCATAACGACCTCACTGGGACGTCACGGTCACAGGGACGGGACGATGGTTTCTAAATTCACATCTTTGGTGCATACGTTATGATACTGGGTATTATCATTGATATTATTAGTGATATAGTATTATTATTGTTATTATGATCAATACTGTTATTATTGTTACGAATCATTGTTATTATTACTTTGACTAGTATTTAGTATTACTATATATATATAATCTATGTATTCAATTGATTATATATATATGTCAATATATAAACATGTATGTACATGTATGAAGTTGGTGACAAAAGGTCATGTTTTAATTGTATCCCTATTGGTTGGTTGGTTTTCCTCCAGGTTTGATGGTTATCTCCCATGTGTTTATCCTTTTATCTCATTATACCCCCGGACAGTTAGTTATATATCCCATTTTCCCCCTTGGTATGATTGAAATTTGATCCATGGTTTCCTTTTCCCATGATATCCCTTTTTGGTGGGTTTGTTTTCCCCCCACCATTTTTGATGACATGTCCTGCTATGAAAGATGGAGGAATACTTGTAATATATATATATATATACGAATATGTATATATTCATAGATCTACTAGTATAGTTAGTTTTACCCGGTTACCCACTATATTATACCCATATACCCAGTGTACTTATATACTACTTATTATTCCACATTAAAATTTGTTATAGTAACTATTCTTTTCCCATCAGAATATGACTACTACTATGCAATATAAGAATGTACAGTATATAGATGCTTATTATTCCCCATTATAGTAATAATTTCTTTACCATTTTCACAAGCTATACGTTCCGTTACGTTCCGTTAGAGTCTATTTTTACACCAATCCATTCATTATGTCCAACAAAGGGATACAAGTATGTTTCAATTGTTTTTTTTTACCAATCCATTCATTATGTCCAGCAATGGCAGGTTGGTGGTTTGGACCATGTTTTATTTTTCCATATACTGGGAATAAGGTGAACAACTGACTTTCATATTTTTCAGAGGGGTAGGTATACCACCAACCAGATGGGATATGTTTCAATTCCAATGGGATATATTTCAGTTAACTTAGACCAAATATGTGAATATTAGATAATGAATAGAATAGAACTTAGACCATTAGAATCCATTCATTTAGCTCCAGTTGAACTTCCGGACCTGGGATTTTTCTGCCACAGAACCTGGTTCTCGTCCCTGCGGGCCCTGCGGCTCCTGCGTCAAGACCTTCGCGGCCGGAAGGTCTCCCTGTCTGCGGGGGAGAAGGTCCAGGCGCCATGGATCATGGAAAAACCGGGAAGCTTCGAGCAAATGGGGAACCATAGGGGTAAAACATACCAAACAGAATGGAAAATCAGAGTTTTGGTGAATGGAACATGGATGAAAATGGTATGGATGATACAGTAAACAAGAACTGATGTTCACTGTTCATTCAAAGCTGTGTGAAATGATCAGATGGCAAGCATACATTTTTTGCCACAGGAAATGATAATCTGAATCTGTTTTCCACAAATTGTCAAGAGAATGGGACATATATAATGGGTCATTGTGGGCAATTCTGGATGATTGTGCAGATATAACCGCCAACGGTGGGGTGCCCATGGCAGCTACATAAAAAAGAACCTGGATGAACCTGGCAATAGAACTGGAAATAAAGCTGATTGATGGTTTCATTGTTTTGGCTATTCTACCCTTCATATTTGGATGATGATTCAACCCGATAACTGATATAGGGGATTGACACCACGCACCAGGGTACTTGTAAATGTTTTTTCTGATTTAATCCCCATTTGCGTTGGCAAACAAATCCAACATCAAGGAATCAAGGACAGACCAATTGATCCATATCCCATTTTTACATTTTGGCATCATTGGATCAACCAACGGATATCCCTTCTGAAGAAATCCCTTTGTATATCCAATGCCTATCCCTGAAACATCACCAGCCGCAAGGCGCGCCCAACGCGTTGCAGGTCTTTACATTTTGGCATCAAGACGTCTTGCAACGGCCTCGCTGGACTTGGGCATTGGATCATGGGCTGATCGATCTGATCCGTTGCTGGAAGCCATGGCTCTAAGAAACTAAGATGGATCATTGATAATCATCATCACAATCATCATCATCATCATCATCATCACCATCATCACCATCATCATCATCATCATCATCATCATCATCATCATCATCATCATCATCATATATATATATACATATATACATACATATGCCCATATCATACAATATATGTATATATATACATATAATTATAGTATGATTATAATATATAGATAATCTGGTAATCTGACTATAGCTAACTTATGGACCCTGACTTGTCCTCATGTTGTGCCACAGTCACGCTGCGTTTGAGTCAGCGGATGTGGCATTGGTCATCGCCAAGCGTCAGTGAATTTTGTGGACCAACGATTGACCATCGCTGGTTGGGCTATAGATGAGTATGACGTATGGTATATAATACATTAATATATATATATA
>Ga0126342_10004888_pt1 | contig 23124 bp, 19 predicted proteins | sample Cyp1metagenome_FD_92528 | JGI IMG/M metagenome (GOLD analysis project Ga0126342, IMG submission 92528) | Coral microbial communities from Lord Howe Island, Old Settlement Bay, Australia - Cyphastrea 1 metagenome | ecosystem: Host-associated > Invertebrates > Cnidaria > Coral ...
GTGCAGTGTGAGGTGTGGAGTGTCGAGGGAAGGACACGGTCGGGACAGGTTGTCTTTGAACTATAGGTCATTTATGTTTGGGAAACTTCCGCCGCCGGCTTGCCCGGGTCTATGTTATATAATGTAGTGCATTGTAGAACTATCACATATATGATCAATTATAATCAATTATAGTTAATGACATGCATGTATTAATCATATATATATATATGTACATATATATATATATGCCACATATGATCACAGATCTTGCCATTCCAGGCCATGGGCCTTCCACTGGACCTGGTGCTCCGCAGCATGGGCCGCAGCTTGCGGAGCTTGGCCGCTGAAGCTGTGGAGCTGCGCGACGTGGGCACGCGATGTCTGGTGCCTCGCTGTTCCATTTGGAAGCTCTTTGGAACCAGATTTCAAACATTTGAATTATTTTGAATTATTTGATTCACTGTATGGATCATTGTAGACCTTTTATGTATCCTTATGTATCCTTATATTGACCTGATGATGTAACTGCTTGTCACTGGTTGCACTTTTAGCAGATTTTTACTCCCCATGCCTGGCTCCTGGCAGATTCAGGCGCTCAGTCGCGATGCCGCACAGCTGGTAGACAGCAAGAAGCTGAGCTTTGCCATGGAGCCACCCGCAATGGGTTTCCGACCATAGGGATCCTTCAACTGTGTCAAATCCTGTCAATATTTGTGGGATGCGATGACTGGGAAAGAGCTACTGTTTGGCGGGCTATGGAGATTTGCTGTTGAGGTATTTGCATCAATTTGTAGCAAGTAGCAATTCTTGGAGGTCATATATTCTCCTTATGGACTTGCCAAACAGTCAACACAACGAAAGTCACTTGAGATTGACCTGGGGTTGAACCGCAGGACCTGGTTCAAAGCCTCGCTGAGCTGGTGCAAATGGAACCCACGATCACCCTGCAGGCGGATGATATGCAGCGATCCATAGAATTGGCAGTTGCGAACGGTTGTGCTTGACACGTGCTATTACGTGCTAAAATATGCTAAAGTCATCTAAACCTGCCTGGCTTCACGGCTGTTGAAATAGCTTGATTTTGGGTAAGGTGCTGCAGCAGCATTGGTCCTGCACTCTGGAGTCCTTGCAGAGTCTCATTGTGCTGGACGCTGGGAGACATGGGGGAATGATGGGGAATGGCCCAGCTGACGAAATCACAGATTTGGACTTTCAACAGATCTTGACTATGCAGCTTGTGCAGCTTGTGCAGCTTGTGCAGCTTGTAAACAGGGCAGAAAAGCATCCAGGATCTGTGGGGCTTCAGCGACTTGCGTACGGCCATCACCACCTTGGCAGCAGAGCAGGCACCATTCTGATCGTTGCTTCAGAAGAACCTTCAAGATGTCACTTTATGCCTATAGAATGACCCCAAAAAATAAGGCGAACCAATGACAGATTTTCGCATCAGGTTGGTGTGGTGGACCTCCCCGAAGGTTCCTTCGCAGTCCGCGGCGGCGAGGAGGTTGGGGTGATCCAAGCGAACACGGAAATGGAGAATGCCTGGCTTTTTTGCATCCCGTGCGGAATTGGCACCTTTGGAACCACACATGGGAATTGACATCTAAGGGAAACAAAGGAAACAAAGGAAACAAAGGAAACAAATAAGGTTAACAAAAATATACAAATAAGGTTAACATAGGTTAACATCTTAAGCTCAGAGGTCTTCGCGATGCGATGTCAGGTGGCTTCGAGAGTTCGCTCCAAGGACTTGGCATCTTTGTGCGGGGCTAAGATCTGCAGCGGTGAACCGAGGCATTCCGAGTCATTCCCAACAAGCGAAATCAAAGGACATCAAAGGACATCAAAGGACTCACAGATTTTGAGAAATGGCTCTAAGATAACTCTAAGATAACTCAGATCTCAGGTGGAAGTGGCCTGAAGCTGCCGCATTGGTCTGTTTGCCCGTCCACGAGCTCAGTCCGGAAGATGGAGCCCATGCCTCCGGAAATCACCGGTGAAGAGATTTCAATGGACCAAGGCCTGGCGAAATCAGCTGAGCCATGGCCAAGTGGAGTTGCTGAGCAGGGGGCCTATTTTCGCATCGAACTTGTAAGGCGTTCCCAATCCCAATAAATCTCCCAAACATGATTGAAAGATATTTGAAAGATATTGAAAACAGATCCTATCTAAAACTTGATTGCTCTATGTTTCTTTCCATTCTTTCCGTGAAAGCGGAGAATCATATTCTGAGGCCCTGATGGTCAGCTTCCATGGCCTTTGTGGGAAGCGCTGCTACAGGACATGATGAATGAACATTCCCAACTGACAACATCTGACAACTATTGGAGTTTGAGTTTGAGTTGGACTTTTTCGTGTCCTCCATAAATCCAGATCTGTGTTCCCATTCTGATTCTAATGATTTGGATGGATTTGGCATTTAGTTTTTTTGCTGTGGGAAATGTGATGACTTTGAAAGACATGGAGGACTGCACTGCTTGCCCGTATGCAGAGTTGGCTGAAAGGGCTGTTCTCTACCTGGCCCAAAGGAGTGCAGATGTGACAGGCTCTTCCTGGGTGTCGTCGAGAGGGATTTTAATGGTCTGGTTTCATTATGCTGTTAATCCATGTTCATCCCAGCTCTCAAAAGGTCATCAAACGCTGTAATGTTTCAATACGTTTCAATATGTTTCATTGTTTCTGTTTTGTGCTCAACTTTTTCCAAATTTCGAAACTCTCAAGAGGTGCCCCGTCAGTTGCTCATTTTCACCGCCTTCGAGTGGCGTTGGCTTTGGAGGTGCACGAGTGAAAAGAAACGAAGGAAACGAAGGAAACGAAGGAAACGAAGGAAACGAAGGAAACGAAGGAAATCAATCAATGTTGGAGTTTGGCATAGCTTGGCACCGCGTCAGGAAATTTCCAGCAGGGCTGAGCTCCGCTGCTTTGAAGGAAACGAGTCCAGGTCAGATGCGGCGAGTCTTCTTCGATGTGGAAAGCTGTCTGTCACTCTGTGTGTCTTTGATCTTCTTTGACCTTTGGTGTTCAGATTCACTGATGGCTTGTAAAATCTTGTAAACGACAAGGGGGGTTGGACTGCTGGACCTGTTTTGTTGAATCCAGGAGGCCTGTTACACGATTGCTTTACAAACGTCATCAAATATCTTCCTATGCATCTGAAGGTCTGAGAGCCCGCCAACTTGGCACATCCAGGCCTGAGCTTGGTCTGAGGATATGGAGGAAACATGAGGAACCATATCATGTTTCTACTACAAAGTTGTAATCAACTTCTAATCAACTTGTATTACCTTGTAAAACCTCTCAGCCAACAAGAAAAAGATGAGGTTCTTCAGGGGTACCTATTCGGTTGGCTGGACCATACTCTGAAACTTTTGAGCAATTACCTTTGAGATATACCGGCGGAGAATAAATTAGCTCTGAATTTTGTTGCCTGCGACTCATAGCATATTGATTCAATGATGCATATGGACCATATGGATCTGCTAGAGGGTTTTTGACGTTTTTGACTTTGCTCACTGAAATTTTTCGGTTCGGACAGCGACATCTCGGGACGCACCTAGAAGCTAAAAACAGCTGTTGTCCTTCCGCCTGACATCTCAGGGGATCGGAGAAGGGATGAGACCAAGTCATGATTACTGCAATGCTGCAATGTTGAATTTGATCAAAATGCATCATGTGCTTCGATGTTCTTTGTTTGAGTTTATTGTTGCCTTCGACAATATCATATATCATTTTACCCAGGCTTTGATCACCATGACTTTCTTCCAGGACTGAGTGACTGAGATCAGAAAAGTCTGGCTATGTTTGGCTCAGTGTTTTTCATCCCAGCAGTGCCAGCAGTGCCAGATGCCATTTGTCTCAGGAGATTGCCATCGCCATGCGCAGCAACCGTGGACCCGTTGCCATGACCAAGACCCGTGGTGAGTTGTTACACTTACCGTTGGGCTTCCCAGTGAACCCCATGGCGCTTGGATCCTTCCAGATCCTTCCAGTTCGAATTGATGTGGGATACTTTTGACCCAGACCCATAGCAAGTCATACCACAGCTGCATCACATTTGACACGTTGACACATGGCTGAGTCAGCTGAGGTTATTATTACCCTTATTAGGTTTACGCTGAAGATCTCCAAAGCTCTTCCAGCCATGGCACTCATGGCAGCAGGAAACCCTGTGGGTCCACAGGTTGCGTCGCCCTGTAGCGCGGCAGCAAATCAGCACGGTTAGCAATGGGGGACCATTTCAACAGTGAATTGAACCGATGTTCCAAGAAGTTTGAATATGTTTGAACGAATTATTCAATTCTTCGAGCATCCTCAAGTCTTGCAAAGGTGAAAGTTGCTGCAAACTGAATGGAGCCTTTCATACATTTTGATACTCTTTCTGCACCTTTTTCTGCCACCAAATTAGAGCCCAGATCTCATCATTGTCAACCATCCAACTGAACTCAGGTAGAGGCAAGACGTCCCGGACGTATGCAGAACGCATGCAGGCACACAAGGGTCCATTCTATGATGATTATGATGTGACTCTTGCAGTCATAATTTGAATCATGGATTCACAGGTGTGTCCATCATACATCATCATAAATCAGGTTGTTGACTTTCTCCATGTTTCTCCATTTGCCAAATTTTGTGAGGAGATTCTGCGCAATTTGCACAGCACCCTCCGCGCCATGACGGTGGTGCAGCGCGAGCGCAGCTTCCGTCAACTCTTCAGTCAGCAGCAGCGGCTGAGACTTGAACCTTGGCGGGACAACAGATGGGACAACTGGAGAACCCCCAAAAACCAACTGGGAGTTGAACATCAGTTGAACATCAAGAGTTGTTTTTAATATTTTTTAATTTGTTTTTCTGTTATTTTCTGTTGGGAAACACGTTTCTGGTTAGGTTCATACCTGTCACATAGCCAAGTAGTCCCAGATGCAGAAAGCTTTGGGTGCTGCAAAAGGGCAGAAAACTTATTTGAGTATGTCTCAAAATACTTTCACTTTGTCCTATGAGTCACGCCCCAAAAAAGCGCAGGTGAAGATATTTCATGGCAATCCAATGCAATCCATGTGATGGGCTTTTGGGTGATTCCATCAGACCTGTGTAAACCACAGACATGTCATGGACCACCTGCTTGAAACTGTTGGATCAACTCGCATCTCAGGAGGCGTACATTGTTTCGACTCTGAACGTCTCGAAGGAAGTTGCGAAGGTTGAGGCCTGAGTTGATGTGACCCAACACCACAGAAACCATCAGAAGCCAACAGAAACCAACAGTCACAAGTTGATCAAAGTTGATCAAAAATTCCTTTTGCTGCTGGGACCCAGGTTTCAGACTGCAAGCAATGCTCTGAAATGCCAAATGTCTGAAACTCAGCTGGAATCCGAAAATTCTCAGTCTCAAGATTCTCAAGCATCCAGGACACTTCGAGGCAGTATGAGTAGCCGTGAATGAGGTTTGAATATGGTTTGAATCACTGTGTCCCTGATACCTCTCATTGACATGTAAGGACGATTTGCATGTGATCTTTTTGACTCTCAAGCTTCTATGGTGGCATTGATTTCAAAGGCTCTCGAAGCTCTTGAATTTCTTCAGCTTGCTACCCACACCAATTGGTTCGGCTTAGCTTGCCCACACCACTGTGGATCATCATCATTCCCTGCTTTGGCACTTTGCTTCCTTCTTGGATTTATCTGCGGCTGTGCCACTTGCCTTGGACTTTGCTGGGCCTACTTTCAATCCTCTTTTCCAAATCTGCCTCCCCCTCGCTCCCAATCTCCTCACTGGGTAGCGGCTTCACGGCTTAGGGGGTACTTGAATGAGCAGTGAGGAGTCAGCCCTAGCCCGTAAAGTTGCAGAGCTAGAGGCACGTTTGGAGGACCTGACTGCGGCTTTTCATCAGTTCAGGGTCACAGTGAGGCAGAGTCAGCCTACGTCTGGCTATTCGGTCATTTCCAGCTCCCCCCCATCAGAGGCTGCCGCCTCGGGGACTTCCTCTTGCTACAACGTCCTGGCCACTGAGATCCCAGCTGTTCCTGACTTTGCTGTCCGGTCTTGCTCTCTGTTGTCTGGAGGATCCCTATCACATCGGGAACGTGCCTCTCGAGCCTGGGAGTCAGGGTGGTGGGCCAGATTTTGCTTGGAGGGAAAGGTCGCCAAGCCTCGACCGTCCAAACCAATTGACTTGCAGAACCAGGTCTACATTGTGCTCAAGGCAGACGGCTACGATTGCCCATTGCTTTTCACGAAAGCATCAGACTACCGTGCGGTGGTCAAAGACTTCCAAGGGGCAACCATTTCACACGGTTTCCCTTCGCAGGCTGAGGCCAAGATTTACTGTTTGGGAGCAGGAGTGGACTTCCCTTCACAGGTATCAACATGGACCCCATCCCGATAGTGAGTTTGCAGGATGGAGAAGAAGTGCAGTATGTCCTCCAGTGGCCTCAGGACGTAGAGGAAGGGCAGCCTCCTCTTGCATGTCGGGCGTTGGTAATTATGAAGAGGGTAGGAGGCCTTCTATTAGCTGTGCCCGTTGGTTTCCTTTCTGTGGAGGATCTTCAGACAGCATCCAGTACCTCAGAAGACACCCTGCTTGGTCCTCACACAGTTCTCACGATCCCAGCTCTGAGACAATCCGCAGAGACTTTGCTGCCTGCAGGTGCGGACATAGACGTTCAGGTGGTAGATGCATCACTGGAGATTTTGCAAGGTTTAATGAGACTTTCAGACTTTGGTGGTGCAGAAGAAGGACTTATGCCTTTTGTGGAAGATGCTCTCCTCTCTCCAGATCCCACGGTCTTACTGCAGTATACGACCGAGTGGGTCTCCGTGTCAGGGGCATCAAGAACAGCATTTTACTCTGCGGAAGAAGAGCCTGGAGAGCCCACCGTGGCCCCCAAGAAGGCTGCAATCAAAGCAAAAGCAAAGAGGGCCTCGACAGCTCAACTGACTGCAGAAAGCATTCAGACAATGGCCAAGTTGCTTCCCACGATGGCCGCTCAGCTAGCAGAGCTCTCTGCCAGGCAGGATCAGCTTCATCAGCAGGTGGCCGATCAGTCATCGCGACCCCCTCCTCGAGCCAGTCAACAGCCGGTTTCAATGACTGCCCAAGAGTTTGCGGGTATCATGGGGGCTCCCCCAAAGACCAAAAATATGAACCTGCCTCACCCTCCGCCAAAGAGGGGTTTGATGCTGGACTCGCACCTCACTGCTCACGAGCAGGCGGAAGAAGCGGAGGATCCATACCAGACCAGTCCCTTGGCAGCTGCAATGCTAGAGCAGAGCCGTGCTCTATCGGCGTTGGTGGCGCACTTAGCGGGAGACCCTCTCATAGACTCGGGTTCAGCCAGCTCCACCTCCTCGCGAGGGGCCCAAGGAAGAGAAAAGCTGCAAAAAGAGTTGAGCCTGCGAGCAGGCAGTTTCTTTCTGACAGTCATGCAGAACATGTACAAGCGGCTCAAGCCAGCGATGCCAGTGCCAGCAAGCATTCAGGAGCTTGCGGCAACAGACATATCAATGGTCCACTATCTCGAGCGTTTTGGAGGCTACGGCAGCGTGAGAGACTTGGGCATGGTACAGTATGCACTGGCTTATATAGTGGACATGGCTTTGAGGGAGGACATACAGGGGATCAGGGAGCATCTAGCCTTGTTGATAGTGGGCATCGAGCAGTTTGCACAAGATGGACGGTGGGACCTTGCATTTTTGCTGACCTTGCTGGAGGACCCCCCACCTCAGATGTGGAGCTACAGGCACCCGGCGGGAGCTCAGTCGGGACGGCTCCGGGCATTTGCACCTTTGTGCCCCCAAAGATGGGCGACAATCTCCCTGGCTTATCTGAAGGAGATAGACTTCATTCAGAACCGGAAGCAGGACTTGGCCAAGAAAGAAGCCAAGGCCCCACAGCCTGCGCAGCCAGCCCCCAAGAAAAAAGGGGGGAAGGGAAAGGGGAAAGGATCCGAACAAGGAGCAGCAGGAAGTCAGGTCGACGAAGCGTAGCCTCTTGCTACAATGAGCACTTAAGCCCTTTGCCAGGTTCTTCATCGTCAGTACAGCCCTCTGGGACTGTATCTTCTGGTCGGGGGCGTGCTTGCTTCGAATTGAGATGTGAGGAGTATGAGGGCCTCGACAATGGGCCACAGAAGCAGAATGAGAGGGGCAGGTATGTAGCCAATGAGCTTCGTCCTTCTTCTCTGAGTGCATGGGTCGATGGTGTGGTGAAGAGCATTTTGTCCACTAGGACCTCCTTTGCTTTCTACATTTCGGCATGTATTCGATGCTGCAGTGGTGACAGACTGTCCCCAACCACTGCTCTGTTCCCGATTCCCATCCCTCATGATGACGTTTGGTTGAGTCGCCCAAGCCATTTTGGCAAGAATAGAAGGGAGAGGATTGCTCTGCGGAGGATGGTGATTTTGGTTATTGGAGATTTGAACTTTAGCTATTTGTCATCCCCTCTCTCATGCCTTGAAGGGCTTCGGAGGCAGCCATCTTGCGTGCATATTGAGGTGTACAAGAGGTTGGCTGCTATCATCAGAGCAGGTGGCCCGTCAGGCTTGTTTTCTAGCCTGGGCTGTGGTCGCAAGAGTTTTCAATTAGATGCACGTCTTGGTGAACTTCTTGTTGCTGTGCGAAGTCTTGGTCTTGAAGGACACCACCAGTATTCAAGGCCTGCACAAGATGTCCAGGTCCCAGTAGTCAATGACAAGGAGGAGTTGGTCCCCTATCGAAAGCTTGATCCCACTAGGCTCAAACTTACAGGAACCGGAGAGTGGGATTGCAGGCCTTATTTGTCGGACTTGTTGTATCTCCCCTTTGTCGAGCCCAAGATTAATGAGTATGACATCGTTCCGCCATCCAAGGTCATTCCTGACTTTTCCAGCGTTTCAGTTGACGATGCCATTGGTCTCTGCAAAGTTTGGGATGCAAAGTCCCTCCTCAAGATTTTCCCTTGGGAGCTTGGTCCTATGTCGATGGTTGGATGCACAAAGGTTTTCAACAACTACAAGTCTCCCACCACTGACAGGCAAATTGGCGACCGCCGTGCCCAAAATTTCAAAGAAGGAAAGATCCAGGGGCCATCGAAGCACCTGCCTACTGGAGCCTCCTTGCTGCAGCTTGCACCTCTGAGGTTCAAGGAGAAGTTGGTTGGGTGCGTGGCTGACCGTCGTGATTTTTACCATCAATTTTGGGTGACAGAGGAGAGGGCGATGAAGAATTGCATCTACCCGTTTTTGCGTGCGGAACAACTGCAGGGCACCAAGGCATATGATGAAATGATTGAGAAATTCCAGAAGAAGAGAGTACAGAATCGGGAGACCTTTGGTGATTTCCTAGGAGGTCGCCCTACTCCCCTGCTGGTAAATGAGTCCAGCACGGTCATGGCTTGCTTTTCAGCGTTGTTTCAGGGTGACCATTTGGGTGTTGAGTTTGCCACGGACTCCCACAGTAGGCTTCTGCAGGACCATGGTCTGTTGCGGCATGAATCGAGACTTCAGTCAGGCAGTGCTATCTCGTGTGATGCGGTAGTATCTGGACTCTGTATTGATGATTTTTTCTGCATTTCAAAAGAGCCTTTGGTGCAGGATGATGGTGCAGCAGCCAGGTCAGTAGAGGCTTTCCGCACTGCGAAGGGGGCATATGCGTCAGAGGGGTTGCTAGGCTCAGATGACAAAGATGTTGTCGGCAGCGACAGTTTCAAGGTGATCGGTGCTGAGGTCATCTCACATCCCTCCGCTGTTAAGCGGGGGACAGTGACAGTTGCAGCGCCTTTCGAGAAGCGGCTTGGACTTGGCTTTGTCTCAGCCATCGTAGCGTCGCTGCCTGTTACTTCGGATGCTCTCCACGCTACCCTGGTTGGATCGTGGGTATCAGTGCTCACCTTCAGGAGGCCGGCCATGTCTCTGATCAATGAGCTCTTCAAAATCATCTCTCCTGCTGAACTTGATACCGAAGCACCCAGACTCAGGAACCTCCATCGCAAAGCAGCAGAGGAACTGCAAGTGCTTGCTGCCTTAGCTCCTGTCTTAGCGTCCAATGTTGCGGTGCCTTTCCTTGATGAGGTCTTTGCCACTGATGCTTCGTTGACTCATGGAGGTATAGCAAAGGCATTTGTTGGGGAGGAGATCGCAAAGACTTTCTGGAGGACAGCGGATAAGAAGGGGGCCAATTTCCCTCTCTTGTCAAAAGCAGCAGCATTGTTGTACACTCATGATCCCGAGTTTGAGCAGCATGATTTTGAGGAGTTCGGCAGGAGCACCAACGTTGGTTCAGATGGAGATGACATCACAGATGTTCAGCGTCCCCTTGGGTTGAGGTTTCAGTTTTTGGAGTTGTGCGGTGGCGCAGGAAAAGTCACAACCAGGCTCAGTGAGTTAGGCATCGTTTGCGGCCCCATTTTTGACCTCAGCAATAGCAGGCAGTTTGATCTTGCTGACTGCAGAGTTGTTCAGTGGGTCATCTTCATGCTGGAAGAGGACAGGCTTGACAGTTTCTTGATTGCTCCACCTTGTACAACTTTTTCTCCTGCTGCTCATCCATGCAAGAGGTCTTACAAGGTTCCTCGAGGCTTCAATCAGCAAGATCCAGCTGTTTGGATCGGGAACAGACTTGCGTTTGTTGGCATGGCTGTTGCTTGTGGCATTGAGGTTGAGAAAGTTTGGGCTTGGAGAAACGCCGCGCCGTAGCAAGATGAGATGGCTCAGAGAATGGAAGCGGCTCATTTATTTGGGGGCCAGAGAAGTTTTCTTGGCATCATGTTCGTACGGCAGCATCCATCAAAAGGAGTTTTGTTTCCTTGGAGCCAATATGCATGTCGAACTTCTTCATCGACCTTGCACACGAGATCATCAGCATGTTCCTATCCAAGGGCAGTTCACAAAGCCTTCTGCCACTTACACAGATGGGCTTGCCGAAGCGCTGGCAATCTTTTTCAAAGACCATTTGAAGGCTAGAGAGGCTGCTTTGGAGAGGACTACAGTTGATGTTGCTGGTTTGGAGTGCATTGTGTCGAACGATGTTTGCCAAGCTTGGCGGTGGGAAGCAGTTGATTCTTGGCAGTGGAGGGGCAGCTCTCATATAAATCTCCTTGAGACATCAGCTACGTTGAAGCTGTACCGAGAAATTGCATACAACGGAGGAGATTGCAGATTCACCTACTTTGGGGACTCTCATGTTTCAAGGAGTGCAATTGCTCGGGGCAGATCGTCGGCCGATGCCATGAAGCCTCTTTTGAAGAAGTCTGCGGCTCTGAGCATAGCTTTTGGACTCTATGGCGCTGGCAGATTTTCCCCCACAAGGTTGAATCCAGGTGATGCACCGTCCCGTCTTGAGGAGATTCCTGAGCCAACTGAATCCTCTGTTGCCAATGGACTTTCTTCGGTCGCCCTGACCTCTCTTGCTTCCCTGCCTCCCCTCAAGCGATGGGCTGCAAACTGGAGCCGTCTTGCCTGTCTGATCAACCCAGCCATCGTTCTGTTGCTTTCCTGCCGTCACGAACTCAGATCTCATCCCTGGTCACTTCTAGAGAATCGGGAGTGGTCATTGGATTTTGATTCCACTCTTGGTTTTCCGGGAGAGGGCTGGGTCCTTCGCTCACTTGTCCTGCTTTGCTTTGCTGCCTTTTGGTGTGGTGTAGTAACTGTAGGAACAGACGGGGGGCCTAGCCATGGAGATGCATTGAGGCAACGTGCGCGACAGGGTATCCAACTGACTGGTGGTAGACGGGTTACTCAAACAACTGCTTTCACAAGGGACTGGCTGTTTTCTAGGTTCACTGCCTGGTTACAAGAAAGGCAACTTGATGTTCAACAGGTTGTTTTTGCAAATCCTCTTGACATTGACGCTTTGAACGAAGCTTTGGTCCAGTATGGCAAGTGGTTGTTTTCAGAAGGGAAACCATACTATCACTTTAGTGAGCTGCTGAATGCGGTAACATCAAAACGTCCTGCAGTGCGACGTGCCATCCAGCAGAGCTGGGACTTAGCATTCCTGTGGGGATCCTATGAACCTGCCACCCATCACATTGCGATGCCTTCGCAAGTGCTGGTGTCAGTCATTTCTGTTGCCTTCGTTTGGGGATGGAGCCGTGAAGCTGCTGTGTTTGCCTTGGCATGGGGCGCTTTGCTCCGCATTGGCGAAGTGCTCAAAGCTCGGAGGGCTGATCTGATTATGCCATCCGACTTGGGAAACACCATAGACCATGTCTTGCTGAAGATCCTGGAGCCAAAAACCCGTTTTCGGGCTGCCAGACATCAGACTGGAAAACTCGAGCAACCAGACCTGATTGAGATCATCCGCGTTGGCTTCAGTCACCTTCACCCAAGTGATCCTCTCTGGCCTTTTTCTGGCTCTACGTTGAGACTGCGTTTGGCGAGTATCCTAGCAAAGCTGGACCTGCCTACCAAAAATGGGCAGACGCCGAAGCCGCTGAGCCTCGCAAGTTTTAGACCAGGAGGCGCCACTTGGCTGATTTCCCAAACAGAGTCAGCAGAATTAGTTATGCGCAGAGGAAGATGGGCAAGCAGGAAAGTGATGGATTGCTATCTCCAGGAAGTGACTTCATTGACCTACCTCAACGAAGTCAGTGCAAAGGCCAAAAAGCTGGTTCTCAAAGCAGTTGAAGCTTTTCCCTCGCTTCTACGAGCTGTAATTCATTTCCATAGATGCAAGATACCAGAACCTACATGGTTCTTTATGTTCCAACCAAATCAGGCGAGCAGCTTTTGAAGTATGGTCGGTCAGGGTGTGATGGCACTGTTTTCGTCATGAAATGCCACCAGCGTCACACAAACATGCAGACGCAGCATCGAAAAGAAGAGCGGCATTGAGTCCTTGACATGTAAGGACGATTTGCATGTGATCTTTTTGACTCTCAGCATTGAGTCCTTGTATAGAATCCATCGAGCCCGTGACGTGAGGCAACTCCATTGAAGACCATTCCGACCATTCCACTTCCTTCCACCACAGGCCCGGTTCAGAGCTGAATCAATGAGCGATTTCGGTACACGGCTGATGGTCAGGTATTGAGAAACGATGCAAGGTGCCGGGGTTGGTGGTGAACCCTCAATGCAATGGCCGCTATTTTCGTGCACAGGTGGCCATTGGAGACTTGGTCAAGAGATGTCAATAGAACATCATCCGCATCCAACATCACCCTCATCGCCAGTGAAGATTGAAGAGATATGGAAGATATTCGTGGCAAAGTGCTTGGTTTCAGTTTAGTTTAAAATTCATTTGAGACCTTCAAGACAAGCTGCAAAAAAAGCCGTTTGACATGTTTCATGGTGAACCAAGGAAGCTTGCGGCTGGTATCCCGTCCTTCTGCTGAAAAGTCGCAGTGCCATCAGAACTGAGAGAAATCGCATCTAACTAGCAAAAAACACCGTGACTTATTTGTGCAATCAACGGTTTGCGCGGTTCATGATTCACAAGTGGCGAATGCTTGAGGCTCATCCCGCGATCTGAGAAGCACCTTGCCTTTCTGCCAGTGCCTGTCGCTGGTGAAGGATCGCTTGGAACAGGCAGAGAGTCCATTGTTTCATTTGGGTATGTCTGAAAATAGGGTATATTCCCAATTATAGCCATTTAATAGGGATAATGATCATAAACCACTGGGTTTAGGGGTACACTATTTTCAGACAAACCCATTTGCATCACTTTAAACATTTTAAACTGCATGACTAAAACAACAAAGGTCTTAAGAGAAACTTGTCAGGTGCGCACGCTTCCAAGCAAAGACTTTGCAGAGACCTTTCTGGAGGCGGGGGAACGAAGGCATTGGAGCATATCATCGGCGTTTCAGCATGTTTCAGCATGTTTCAGCATGTTTCAGCATGTTTCAGCATGTTTCAGCATGTTTCAGTTGCTTTTCCATCTGACGTTTCAGGTCTTGCATGCTGGTCTCGAGACCCATGGCATCTCCGCTGATCATGCAGGCGGAGACCCGTGACTCCGTGCGCTCGAGACAGTCTGCACGTCACAGATTGTCGAAGCCGCAATTGAACAAAGATAGCAATTTTGGGTCGTTGAATTGCTATAAATGAATATAAATGACCATTTATATATATATTTATGATGGCCAATGAATTTTGCTATAAGTTTTGATCTGTTCCATTTATATCATCACCAAGATCAACATCACGATATAGCGCGCCACTCCGCGGTGCTTCTCTGGCTTTGACCGAATTGGCACCGGAAGGCCTTCGCCTTTACATCAGCTTTCGTCCGAGCTGCTCGCGAAGACGGGTCTCTCGGCACTATCTGGTGGCAGATGAGGCACAGCCAGCTGAAGTTGTGACACATATTGAGGAACGATTGTTTTACATTGTTTTACTGTAACTTGCATTTTTATGTACTTTCCTCATGGCCATAGTATCACCATGTATCACCATCATTTTATGTTGATGCTTGATAGGCGGAGCTACGCATGGGCCTTGAGCACTGGCAACAGATGCAGCCCGGCAACCAACAGTGGAAGCAGATCTTCATGGAGGTTCGGTTACGGTGGCAGTGGAACTATCACGGTTGGAACCTGCTCCCCATTTTCTTTAAGCGAGAATGTTGGGTGGAGTCAAAAGTACCTATGTAGGGAATTTCGGGAAAAGATGCCCAAGAAATTCCCAGTATTGCTCAATATGTGGACAAGTGGAGGGTTTGTTGCAGCGGAGATACGGACGCAGCAATAGAACAATCGAAGCGCGCCAATCAACTGGAGTCCAGGAATAGATTTGCTATGATTTGCGTAATTGAGAGCATGGATCATCTTATCTTAGGTATACCATCAATGGTGATGGCAGCAACCTAGAATCGTGGATATTTCATGATAAATACAAATAAATTACAACCTCATGTCCAGCTGGCAGGATTGCAGAGGCAGACCACGCCAGCTGAAACGTGCCCGAGTGTGATGCTCAATGGGATGAATCCGGGATGAAAGATGACACCTTTTCCCGCAGCCAGTGGGCAACTTCAAAGCCTCCGTGGGAGTCAGTTTTCATGATGTTACACTGTTTCACGGTATTACAATATATTATAATATAATATAATATATTATAATATATTATAATATAATATAATATATTATAATATAATATAATATATTATAATATAATATATTATATATAATATATAATATATTATATATAATATATTATATATAATATAATATATAATAAATTTACATAATATATTACAATACTATTCCAATGATTGAAATCTTTGGAGCATTGCCGTGTTGCGGTGTGCACCGAACAAGGCAATTTTGGAAGAGTCAGAACGGCGACAAGATGAGCTCGTGGCCCGCCGGGCGCATGCTTTGCAGCAACGAGCAGAGAAGGTGCCGGTCTCTTGATGTCTCTTGTATGTTTTCATCATGTTTTCACATCCATTTCATTTAATTATTTTAATTTCAAGTCATTCCATTCGCAGCGGTGTCAAGACACATGAAAATCAATAAGAATCGAACATGTGGGATGACCCGTCCGAAATTTCCAGAGGTCTGACAATGGCAAGGTGATGCAAGGTGATTCAAGGTGATGCAAGGTGTATGAACTCAGCTGGATTTGTTGAAACATGCCTCGCTGGGAGGAGCGCCAGAAAGTGCTTCGGCAGGAGCTGGTCAAGAGAAGGACGCGGATGAGTGAGAGTGTCAGAGTGGGGGAATTGCTGCAGCTAAGCCAGCTAGGCAAAACCTGATGGTTAGTTTGAAGTTTGAACACATCATTGGACTCATCAACCCCAGACCCTGCAGCCAATTGATGGCAGCCATTTCTTGAGAAACTCGATATCATTGCACTAGGAAGCCGCGACGGCAGCCTGAACTGAGCCGCCCCGAGCGCGCAGTGCGCAGGCTGGGGTACATTTTGAGTTTGTGGGCACAGTATGGCGCAGTAGACAAGAGTTCAACATAACTGTTTTAGATACTACTTATTTGTTGTTTTTCGGCTTTGAGAAAACACTTTTGGTGCGAGGACAGTGTACTACACCTAGTCGATAGGGTACACCGCTGTACAGATTTTTAGATTTTTGAGCCAGGCTGCTGAGACGCTGGACTGTGCTTGAGTCTTCGCTGCGACGAGGTGCGAAGGGCTGTTCTGGGTTAGGTAGCAGCCCTGACAACGGCGATTAGCAGCGGCTTCCAAATCCTTCATTGTCCTTCGTCCGACTGATGTTCGTGTATCTTTTCTTAATTGAGATGTTGATTGTAGTCTGCTCTCGAAATCGAAGCCGACGTTTGCCAGGAGCAAACCGATCGTTCCGGAGTGCTGCCGCACTTCTGTGACCAACGAAGTGAAATCAATGCAGCAATGACTCTGTTTTCGGAGCTCTTCGTGCCATTAGGGCGATTTTTCATCCCCAAAATGTGGCACAAAAACCGAAGTTTGTCTAGCGGTGTCTAGACATGAAAAGGTTGATGCAACCTCCAAAGGCAACCTGCCTTGTGACTGCCTTGCGACTGCCAAATGTTGCAAGGCAGCTGCAATATTTTCACAGTATGTATGATGTGAAAAGGTAGATTAGAATAGTTCGGACCGGAATGGGCTATCAGTCCTGGCAAACTGCCCGGCTTTGATGGCTCCAAATCCGCCAAGCTTGCTGTCGCACCAGACACATCGAGCTCCCAGAAGATCCAGAGACTCAGCACAGGAACACAGAGAAAGTGGTGTGCATCTTCGTGCAAGGTATTTGTGTTATTTTGTGTTGTACAGCCTGTACAGCTGTGATTTTCCACACTAGCAACTAGCAGTTTTGGGATGTTTTGGGTCCGACAGGTTCAGTTGGAAGAAAGCACCGAGGGGATGAAGGTCAGAGGCTTGGGAGATGCTGTCCCAATACGTGCAGGTGCGCCTTGGGTTTTCAAGCAGATTTTTCGTTGCATATTTTGATTTTGCCATTGAACGTTTGGTTGGTGTCCTCAGGATTTTTTCCTTTACAATCTTTACATAGTAAAGAGGATATGAATCATTAGAAGCCAAGGACAACAATGGATAAGATTCCACATGATTCCACTACCCCTTAACCTCTGTTTTCTTGTGGCCGAGTTGCCAGAAAGATTCAACTGCCAGGTGACTTGCTTCTGGTCCAAGCAAAGTTGGAGTACTTTGCCAAGGCTCCGAGACGATGGTAGCCGTAAGGGAGAAACCTACGTCCGTTGAAGCCGTGGTCACCGTGGTCACCGTGGTCCACTTGTGGCTGTGTCAAGGTGGTTTCGGTGTCGCCGCTGCAGCTCCAACCACTCTGGCCACAGGCTGGAAGATCTGGGTAGTCTGGGTAGCGAAGTTTGCAGATCTCAGGGTTCCCTCGCAAGGCACCGGTGGCTACGCCACAAGCGGCTGTACTTTGTGGTACTGCTTATGCAACACCAAATGAACGAGCTGTGATTGCCTTGCGTTGGGAACCCCAGGAGTGTTTGACATTGCTTCACCATCTAAAAATATTTATAGAACATGCAATGATCATCATTGATAATACAACTATATTATATTATATCATATTATATGATATTTATACGTATATTTATTTGTATGACCCAAGAACGTGGAAATGTGGAGGGCTTCAAAACCTCACCAGTTACAGCTTTCGCCGGGTTGCCAGGTGGCCTATGTTTCGGGGGCCCCTGGTACCTCACTGGGCGCCTGGCAGAGTTGCTGCGCCCGAACGCAGCGCCAGGCGTGCAAGGCCTGGCTGTTGATGGTATGGTTAGATGCTGGAGAATTTCATAGAGAAACGTGGTGGAAAATGGCTGAAGTTGGAAGAATGGATTTGAACCCACGCTCAGATTTGCTGTTTGTGGCCTCAAACTTGATGCAACCTGGATGTCCATACCCTTTTGCGTCCTTTTGCCATGGATGTTTGACACATCCCCCGCATTTCATCCAGAGTTGCTTCCATTTACATCACCCCAGCTTTGAAGGTGCGGTCGAAGATACCATCGCTAAGCCGAAGCAAGGCCACACAGCGTTTTTTTTTTCTCGCATCTCAACTTGGGGCAGAGTGGTCACCAAATGGTCGTGTTACAAGATGACATATTGAACAATATGAACACTAGATAAAACATGATAAAACTAGGTGAAACTTGTGGTTAGCTATGGTTAGCTTCACTGTAGGAGGGCTCACTTCAATACAGTGTCAATACAGTGTCAATACAGTGTCAATACACGTCCTGACAGGCGACTGGTGGCACACAGAGTCGCAGCAAAAGATCATCTCAGCAGCACAGCAGAGGGAGCTGCTGCTGATCCACGGCCAGACGCTCAGTGCGAGTCTGGCTCTGAGGATCCACCAGATGGGTAGTCCACTTTGGCATTGCAACGAGGTCCACCTGGAACTGGCAAGACCAGCACTGCCGCTGCCATTGTTTCTCAGTGGATTCAAAAAGAAGGCGCCGGGCAATCAAGCTGTGCTTTGGGGCCCTAAGGATGCTGGAGTGTGGGTAGGGCAACCGTTCTGTTGTGTCATTTGCAGTTGTTCTGTTTGGGGTAACAGTGCAACAACTGGTGTACTCTCGGGTTCTTGGGTGATTTAAAGCCTTGGTTGGTTTCAGCCATGTTTAGAGTTTGCCACTGCCTTAAAGGAAAACACACGGATTTTCTCCATTTTTCTCAGCCTCTCAACGCTTCCGAGTGGCTTCAGGCCGTGTCCTTTGCACTGCCGAGTCACACGTGGCAGCCCAACGCCTCAAGGAGACGCTGCAGGGACCCGTGATGCACCTGAAATGGACAGGCCAGGCACCATGCCGCACCATGCCGCACCGTCATCGCCCAGAGCTGGACATTTCAGGGAGAAAAGTAGGGGCCAAGCAATTTTCAGGCAATGGACAAAATGGACAATTTCAGTTGCAAGGATCGCATTTAAATCTGATCAGAAGGGAAGCAAAGCAGGCAGAAAATGGTTTCCTGGAAACTCTAGACAATAGATGACAATAGACCACCTCCACCTTACCACCGCATTGTTGAGGTGAGGGGCCATCAATCCCATCAGTCTCAGAAGGTTTCAGATCCCTAACTTTTAGACCCACCTCTTTTCACTTCGAAATGTTGTTTGAAGCCCTGGGTTGGAGGTACGTATAGGCCGGATTATTTTTGTGTTACCAGGCATGCATATCAATTCAAAACTTACCTAGACCTAGTGTACTTCCAATGCGAATCTTTGCATCTTTGGTCAATTGTCAGGGGGCTCTTTGTGCTTTCACCACGTATGAGACATATCAAATGTTCATATCATAAATACAAATACACATAATATTAATATAAATACAAATAAATAGATGTATATATATATAAATATATATATATATATAAATATATATATATATATATAAATATATATATATATATAAATATATAAATAAATAAATATATATATATACATGCAATGAATGTTATGTTTGCAGAAAACTCTTGTCTCCTTTCACTCGCGAGGTGATACGCCCTGGTCAGAGCTTCAACGTCAACTTCAAGCTGCCCGAGTAGTTGTGGCCACATGTACCGGTGCAGGCTCGGCCTTAACCTCGGTAGAAGGAGATGCCACAGATGGAAAGGGCACTTTTTCGGGTATATCCCCTGACCTTTGACTTTGCAGCTTCATTTTTTCATCCAACATCATCCAACATGGCCAATAAATTTCTGGAGCTACACTGATGCAACACCTTCAAATTACCATCAAATTTTCAGCCCATCAGCTGAGAGCATCCACTGGGGGAGTGGCAGGTAATGATCTGTTGAACTCGGTGGAGTTCCGGTGGCTGCTGATTGATGAAGCGACACAAGCTACGGAGCCAGCAGCTTTGATTCCCATTTGCAGGACGGAAATTTGCTTGGTGACTTGGTGTTGTTGGAATGATTTAAGGAAACATCTATGCGAATTTGACCATGGTGACCATGACGTTTTCCCATCAATTTTTTGGGTGAAACATGTTAATTTCTCCTTCAACTGTGCCAATGATGGTGGCTGCAACGGAAACATGGGGCATCACGCAGTTTGAACCGCTCTCAGCAAGACGATCGGTCTTGGGATCCTGGGGGTCGAATAGACCTACCCAGGTAGGAAATGGTAGGAAGTGAACAACTCAACCATGCCCTAATGTAAAAGCTAACCAATCCCCTCTTGGGTACATATATGTACATATCCTGTATGAAAGTTCTGTATGTAACCGTGAATTGGGCTTGGCACAAACAGTTTTATACTTTTTCGCAGGTCTTCTTTCCAATTCATGAAATGAGAAAGGATGTTGCCAACAAGGATTTCGATCCCTGTTTCTTCCACAGGACACGAATTGAGCGCAAGGGCAACAACACTCTGAGTTTGCCCTCTGAATCTTCAATCTTCATCCTGAACACAATGTGTAGGTATGCAATGGAATGAAAGTATATATACATATATGATATATAATACTGTATGTATAATTATATATACACATTATACATATATATTATAATATATCTGAACTTCTGTCAAGCTTTCCGAGTTCTTTGTTTGTGCAGGAGCTCTGGTGCTCAGCAGCTAGTGCTATTGGGAGATCCCCACCAGCTACCGCCCACTGCTCCTTAGCTGTTGGATTTCAACTGGAACTGTTCCACAAGGATCCACAAGGAAGATGTAGGGAAGATGTAGCAGTGTAGCATTGGTGGCTCTAGGCTGACTGGGAAAGGAAGCTGCTTTTGAAATCTTTTGAACTGAAAATGATATTTTGCCAGCAAAAGGTTTGCACATGTTTGCACCATGGACATAGATATTTCCCTGACCAGTTTGGCTAGTCGGCCAGTTCCATTTTTTTTTTGGAGACCAACATCTTCAACTTCATGGTCTAGGATTGGTGACACCCTGACTGAGGGTTGTGGGACATCTCCTGTTGCCTCGGTGACTGAGGTGCTTTCGGCAAAGGCCGTCCAGTGGGGCCTTTCGAAGACCTTATTCGATCGCCTCTCTGAGAAGCAGCTGCCGATGCTCTTGGACACACAGCTGCTCTGAGTTCAATGATCAGCCATTGAATTCATATCGAATTCATATTGAATTCGGTGACTCCTGTTGGCCGTCAGACCACTTTACCAATCTTTGACTCTGATGATAGGGGACTGCCATTGTCCAAATTTGGGGTCTGATGCATCCACATGCTCCATCCAGCAGTCTGGAAGGTTCCGGATGCATCCAAAGCTGTGCGCTTTTCCAGCAGCTGCCTTCTATGGAAACCAACTGAAGACCTCCGGAGTCACAGCCGAGCTGGTTGCCCTGGAATTTCGAGGCAGCCAAGCTGAAAGGATGGCAACAGGGTTCCACGTGTTGAGCATGATTAATTGTTTGTGCTATCCATGTAATCGATATGATAGGAGAACTTGCATCTATTCAAGTATTTCAAGTTTATGTGCACTTCAAAGCTCATGAGCCGGAAATTTAGTGACATGTTGGCAGATGTTCAACATGTTTCAACATGTGTCAGAAACCCCTGTTGCAGGTGTCCATGGCCCTGAGAAGCAGATCGGCTCATCCTTCTGCAATGCTTCTGAGGTCCATCAACCCAAAACGCCATGCAGATGGGTCAAGATGCTCAAAAAAATCTTCGGATCTTGACTCCGACACTCCGACTCTACTCAACTTGTAGTAAGTTGAGGAAAATCGGCCACAGGCAGACATTGTCATCAGCATCCTCCCTGAATTGGCGACCGATCTTGAGGCAAGACTTACTGCATTGCCATGGTCAAAGTCGCTGACATGTTCCATTATTTCAACATATTTCAAATATTTCCCATTCCATTCCGTGTGATGCGAACACTTTTCCTCAGCTTTACAAGTGCTGGGTGTCAGCTCTCCTCGCTGAGTCAATCCTATTGGTTGCCCCATACCGAGCACAGCGAGGACTTCTTGAAAGGCCATTGATGGATCCATCAGCCTGATGGGTTTTGCCGGTTTTTGTTTTGACTGATGGATCTTGAACACGTGAGGCGCTTGGCAGATTTGCCACGGGACCCGCGACTTCAGGCGAGTGTGGCAAATGGTGATGTTTTTGCTGCGCTGATCCGCTCCAGCTCCAGCTCCAGCAGGTGTCCACCATCGACGCCCTGCAGGGGGGCGAATGCGATTTTCTGATCTTCTCTGCGACACGGAGCAACGCCACTGGGGTCAAACTCTCAGAGAAACCAACAAATCAAACATCATTGACGGATATTGACGGCTTTTCCGAGGAGTTTATGTTTGCTGTGTCCAGGATACTCCAAGTGGCTTCCTTCACCAGCATGATTTGTCACGCTTTCCAAGGCTGTGGGTTTCTTGAGGGACAAGCGCAGGGTAAATGTCTGAAACCCAGTGCCACTTTCCCTGCAAGAATAGTTAATAGTTGAATAGACCAACAAAAACTGCAAAGTTCCAGCCTTACCAGGCCTACCATGGCCTACCACAACTCAAATCGAAGAAATCCAGGGCTCCAAGTCCTGTCCCAGCAGGTGGTTCTAACCCGTGCTCGTCGCGGCATCATTGTGGTTGGAGATCCCAGGACTGGGACCATCTGGGACCATGTCATGGTGAGTTGATGATGTCGCTTCAACATGGGTTGACTATGACGCAGGACCTTAGCGAATGATGCCACCTGGGCTGCCTGGATGGAATTCGCGGCAAAAAAGGGGCGTTGCAAGAATTGGAGACATCTGAGACATCGTTGATCATGTTCACCATCGTTGATCTTTCAATTTCTGAATGCTTTTTTTTTTTTATCTCTCTTTTTCTTTGGATTTTTGTTTGGATTTCTTCCCCCTTTCGACCGGTTCTCCGGTGATCCTTTCGGGATCCGGGTCAAGGCGCTGTCCTTGGAGCCGCTGGATCCATATACCCTGGCGGTGAGAGCTGAGGAGGGGAGCTGGGGAGCTGGGGAGCTGGAGCTGGATGCACGTGTTGCACAACGTGTTGCAAAAAAACAGAATATATATATATGGTACCCCCCCCCCAAGACCTACCACTTTCACAAAAGTACTGGCATTTACAGTAAAATTTGCTATTTTTGGTATGTAATTTTGGATTCCGGGATTTGGGGGATGTTATATAGTGTATATATATACATATATATATATACATAGAGGATTCAAGCCTTGAATCCAACCCTTGTGGGAATCTTGGATCTTGGATCTTGAATCTTGCAAAGAATGCATTCAGAATGCATTCTTTCGGCAGGA
>Ga0126342_10004889_pt1 | contig 23123 bp, 20 predicted proteins | sample Cyp1metagenome_FD_92528 | JGI IMG/M metagenome (GOLD analysis project Ga0126342, IMG submission 92528) | Coral microbial communities from Lord Howe Island, Old Settlement Bay, Australia - Cyphastrea 1 metagenome | ecosystem: Host-associated > Invertebrates > Cnidaria > Coral ...
CTATCTATCTATCTAGTTATCTATCTACCTATCTATCTATCTATCTATCTAGTTATCTATCTACCTATCTATCTATCTATCTATCTATCTAGTTATCTATCTACCTATCTATCTATCTATCTATCTAGTTATCTATCTATCTATCTAGTTATCTATCTACCTATCTATCTATCTATCTATCTATTGATCGATCTATTTATCTATCTATCTATCTATCTATCTATCTAATTATCTATCTATCTATCTATCTATCTATGTATCTATGTGCCTATGAATCTATGTATCAATGTATGTATCAATGTATGTATCTATGTATGTATCCATGTATGTATCTATGTATGTACCTATGTGTGTATGTATGTATGTATGTACGTATGTATGTATGTATGTATCTATGTATGTATGCATGCATGCATGTATGTATCTATGTATGTATGTATGTATCTATGTATGTATGCATGCATGCATGTATCTATGTATGTATGTATCTATGTATGTATGCATGCATGTATGTATCTATGTATGTATGTATCTATGTATGCATGCATGTATGTATGTATGCATGCATGTATGTATCTATGTATCTATGTATGTATGTATCTATGTATGTATCTATGTATGTATGTATGCATGCATGCATGCATGCATGTATGTATAATGTCTATGTCCCAATTGTCTGTTGATATTTCCCCATTCCAGAACTAAAATAATATGTGTCGGTTTAATCCAATATCTGTGGTAAATCAAGGCAAATCAAAACATGAACAACTCCATACAATTAAAAGACTTAAGAAGTAACTGGGATGGGAAGATAACAGTAACATAACTAACATAACCAACATAGTTATGTTACATAATGGCTGGGTGATAATAACAGTAACATAACTAACATAACCCTATTATCACCCAGCCATTCACAGCAAGCTCCCGCAACTCGCCATGGCAAGTTTCCATCCCTTGGAACGTTCCCCCGCCTCCAGAGACTTCCTTGCTGGGCTCCAAATCCTCGAAAGGGCTGGGGGTCATCTGTCCCAACGGACCTTAGGGATACACAATATCTATATAATAGATATCATAGATATAAATATCAATATATGTTGATACACAATATAATACACAATATCTATGATGTTGTTGCTTGATTGAGAATGTAACAAAAATGCTTGGTGAACGAGCAGAAATAGGTGGTATACGGTATATGACGAAAAAGGATGGGGATACATACATCTTTGATGGGTTCCCACCCTCAATAAACACACACCCAGAAACCCTAGTGCAATGTGATGGATCTGTTCATAATGGAATATGCCATTTGGGAAACGGCTAACTTAACTATCGCTCGGGGGATAGGATATGTAATGTAATGTGGCTAAGGAAAGAAATTCACATAATTGTCATATTTTTGGAAGAAGTAGCCTCTTGTCGGTCAGTTGAAAAGTGTGCCACAACTTTGGGGATCCTCCTAACACCCGAAAGCGGATGACCACGTTTGTGCATCTATTGTCTGGTACTCGAATCTTAGGGGCTAGAGTTGGCATGCTCTATTTGGAGATCGGACAACACATGAATTGCATGTGCTTCCCTCTTCAAATAGACCGGGATTCCGTTTCCGGCCCAGGCAAGGATCGATCAACATGAAGACCTTGCGGTTGCGGTTTTGAACCTCAGATTTGAAGGAAACCGCAGGACATGTTTAACCATCCATTTGGATCATGTATGATAAATATTTAGCACATGAGCAATTCTCAAACATGCCCGCCCGGTTGGAAATCGCGCTAGCGGTTGCGCAATTCTTGAAAAAATACCACGGTGCCACAACGCCGTAGTGATTTCATTTGAAGGCTTAAAAATGCCAGGCCACTTGAGTTGTTTTTTCCATGCACTGTGTCTTAAAAAGAACTTGTTTTTGAACCAAAAATTTATTCCTATTTTCCTGCTCAGAGGCACATCAAGAGCGTGTCGTATTGGAAGTCCGAAGAACAAGTTAAGCAAGTAGCATCAGGAGGGTGTTGGAAGTTCCGAGAGCAAGTTTAGAGCATAGCATTTACAGCGTGGTGTAAAATTACTGGCAAGCAGCAAGACACCAAGCACGGAGCCAGACAGCTTTGTGGCAACAAAATGGTTTCACCTGCAAGTGCTTCCGCGAAGGTTTCGTAATTGATTAGGGGTCTCCGGAAATAGATTTTGACGTCATTAGTTTTTTACTTGTTTCTTATTTGTGGCATCCTTCTCTGATAAAATAGTTCTAAATGTTACTATATAATATAATACTATGTCTGAGGAATAACTATAGCGCATTTTCGCTTGCCATTGGTATGTTCGGGTATGTTTATAAGGTGGATCAAGCGGAACTTACAATCATCATTCGAAGTGCAATTATATTCCACCATTGTGCTGCCCTGTTGAAATCACACTGGAAGTTCACCCACCTAATTATGATATATTTAACCTGCAGTAATGGCGCCATGCATCCTTTATGCTGAATCAAACGGTTTGAGTTGTTGGGATCTGAAGAAAACCTTGGCACTTCAGACTTCAGCTTTTCTGGTGCTATGGGTAAAACATGAATGCTTGAATACAAGCTCGTCATGCCGGCATCCTTGACATGTTTTGTTTCCCAGGCACCATGTTCCCAACCAAAACTCATTGGGGCGGCAGTACCGGGATGGGTTGGGGGTGTGCCGGTGGCTGGTGGCGATCTTCACCTTTATTTGCTGAGAAGTGGAGTTGGGGGCACGGGTGGATGGTTTTTTGATGACATAGGTTTTTGTTTTTGCGTATCATTTGCGAAACATTGGAAACCCAAATTGGATTGTGCCTCATAGCCTCCACTACTTGTATAATTGCCATCATGTTAGTGGCACTAACTGGCAGATTCTTGAGGATACTTGAGGTGCGATGGATTTTCGGGTCCCCACGCCTGAGCTGAGGACGACCCCGAATCCACTGCGCGCGAAAAAATGTTGGTTTTGCTTAAGTGCAGATTTCTGCACCTTGACATCGGCCAAAAAGAAAAACAAAGTTCAGGCAACAGCCTCTGCGTTGCCTAAGTTCAAGTATAGAAATCTCCACTCTGACTTAGGCAATAACGCACCGCGCAACCAGGATATCGGCAAACAAAATTTACAATTGCAGATCTCTGCACCCTGACTAGGTACCACCAGGCCGGCGCAGAGATTTCGCTGATGAGCATGAAGCAAAGTGGCGTAATTAACTTGGAAATGATAAACAGTGGAGCCACTTGCGTAGCGCATACACTAAGTATGGAGTCAGGATGGAGATTGGAATCCTGAAAAAAAACCTTTCTAATGTTCACGTATTGTGGCTTTAGATTCAGATGATGCGAAACACACCATGGGGGACCGGAAAAACCAAAGCCAAGAAACATGCTTAGTGGGTCCGGAATCAAATATAATCAAATAATCACAGCCACTGACAGCTGTATCTGTATCTGTTTTTTGTTAGATTCAAGCTTCGAAACGTGTCCAAACATCACATGCTTAGTATCACAAGCTTAATACCACAAAGATATTGAAATACGCCCTTTGAATTCAGCAACTCCAAGTATTAAGTGAGAGACAGGATCTATGATGGTGGCCACCGGTCAGGCACATGAACGTTATTAGCCCCACCACACGCACGGTTTCCACTTCGCTAGCTCAAACATGCAGTGTGAGGTCGTTTGAGGTCGCTGCAAGCTATTCTGACCTATTGATCCAGTTTCGGGAGAATAACCTTCTGCAGACCAAATCCATGAGTGTCTATGAAATGCCTTGCATCGTTTTGAGTATTCTGATGGCTATTGGATGATGATGTGTGGGTATGTGTTCAAGACTTCATTCTCCTCTGTACTGCTTCCGCCATGAATTGGAAATCATACCCAAAGGAAATAGCCACAATAGCTGCAGCCCAGGGAACTGATTTCACCTCCTTAATCAGCTGCATCTTCATCAGTTCTTTCGTAGCCTGTGCGCTGGGCAACGCGGCAATGGCTGGTCACAGGGTTACCGATGGGATATAGCCAGCCATTGGATACCATCACCAAATGGTGCGTGGGTACGTAGATAATATTACCATATACTATAATATGAGCAATCATGTATACCCAGCAGAATTCACTGGATTTTTTCTCGGCGTGAACAAACAATACCGTCAAAATGGCAAACAATCACTAAACGAAGGCATTACCATGGCATTACCTAGCCTGCTTTCCAAGGTTTGCCCTGGGGCACCTGAGCATTTGAAATGGTGAACATTTTGGTGTTCAGGACTTTGGAACCGTTTACAAACTCCAGAGATTCTTCCTGTAGGACATATGTTCAAAACAAAAGCTGATTTCATGGCTACTCTACTGTAACTTCAATGCAGGCAAAATACTGGGCCATCAATTCTCAAATTGTTTGGGACAGTGCAATGTGTTTCAGTAGATTCCACTTTTGTAACAGGAAATGCTTCCTTCGGTCTTGGGTCATTACAACTCATCCTCCGGGATCACTTAAGCAGAAGTGATTACATGTGTAAGAGAAGTCAAACCTTACATACCCTGGGTGGGCTTGACCATGGTCTTCCAATATGCCACTGCACGGGCACTCGATTGCGGCTTGTGGTCAGAACTCGTACATTTTTCTGACCCTAAGATTGTAGATCATTATCCAGCTGGGATTGGCTGCCACCCTGATCCGTAGAAGGTGCCAATGGCCATCTCAATCGCGCCGCCCCAGCCGCAAAAGAATTGGCAGCAGGCATAGCCGGTCTTCAGCAGCTGGCACGTCTCCGTTCTGTTCGACAATCTGCTTGTCGGAGGTGATGTAACCAGCAGCAAGTGGTCAGTTACTCTATACTCCTATGCACAGTTCTGACCATAAGTGGTGATTTGCCTTCAGGGAGACGCCATGGGCTCTAGGATGGTTCAATCTTTCCAGATGATACCTTTCTAAGTGGGAGATGTCAAAAGACTATAGGACTGTACCACTTTGCCAACCACAAATTCGATCACAGTGAAGGTTTCCACTACTAGTCCAACTTGAGGCCAGGGTTCCAGCACCAGCCATACCAGCCATTGCATTAGATGTGCCATGGGGACTAAACCAATGAATTGTTGCTTTCTCGGAGGTTGACATCCTAGTTTTACCTTAATTTTACCCCAATGATCGTTAGGCTTTTCATTTTTCCCCACCTTTTGGCCTCATGGCATCGGCTGGCGCCTTGGTGATGGTGTGCTGCTGCAGTTTGGTCTGATCCTTCAGACTTTTGCTCCAGGCGCCTCTGTCCCCAGCCTTCTCGATCTGCTGATAGACCTGCCTGATGCTCTCGGGAAGCGGATGGAAAAATATGGTAAACCGGGGAATGGGTAGTTTTTGCATAGCACTTAGCAGAATATAACTGCAGATCATTCTCAGCACCGTAATTCACAATTATTCCCCCATTCTCCCATGAATCCTCCCAATATCAATGTTGATATCAACCCCAACCCATGTAATCCCCATAAGACATCATAAAACCATCATTTTTGTTGAAGTGAAGATATCAGTTGGTGAAATTCACCGGGGCTTCAATGGTGAAAAACCCATCAAAAAACCCATCAGCTCTTCCCACCTGGTGGTATCATCCAGGCGTCGCAGCTTATCCGCCAGGTGCACCGGGATGGCTTTCACAATGAAGTTGTTGCCCCCCGCCTGGGGGCGACGGGTCTGGAGTGCCACGGCTGGAGTGCCACGGAAGGGGAATGGATAGGTTGAGTTGAAGTAGATCTATAGCGAAACCTGGTTTTCAAATGTTTTCAACTGAAAGACAGATGAGGGTTTCAGGCCCCTTTTATCTGGCAATGCTTGCCTTGAAGGTAGGAAGATGCCACCGCTAGCACATGACAAACGTTAGTCTAGAACAATGAAGAAACTATGTGCACATTACATTGGGGCTACAGATGGCTACGGACAAAATGCGCCCATAGATGGCTACTGTAATCTAAAATTAGCAAAGAACATGAACAATTGTTCTGTTTCCCTAATAGCTTGAAGTAAAAAAAATACCCACCAACATCCACCAACAACCCTAACCAAGGTTTTTCCCGCAATGCCATTGCGAGCATATTTGAGGCATGATGGGTAAATACCAATCCCACACAGAGTGAGAAACATTCACTGTGCGCATATCCGCAACTCAGCTATCCTCAACTGAGGAAGTCCTCGCTCAAAAATGGGTTAGAACATGTTAGAACCCATTCTATATACATAGTTTCGATCTTCAGGATTGTCAAAAGTCGGTTTAACCAACCTGTAAATTGTTTACGATATGAGGGTGGGACTGGTGATGGTGATGACAATGTGCAAATCACCATCAACCAGCCAAAATCACCAGGAATGCTCTTGGTTAATCAGTACTCTCTCAAGGCTCTGTAATTGGGAGGTCTGCGACATCTTGATTATGCGCCCGGCGAGCGTAAGTTCTATTGCCATGGCGCTCTCCACTCTACAACCCGAAGAGCAAACACTCGCAGGTCAGGCGCCTCTAACTGGAATTATAGAATTTAGCCAAATTCTTGGTAAACAAATTCTTCAAACACATAGCCAAATCATGCCAAGTCTTGACCCAAACCCAAAAAGACATCTAAAAACATCCCCCTCCGCATGTGTGACACTCAAATCAGCAAAGGCGCGGGGACCAGCTCTAAGAGCCACTGATTCAAGAGATGGTTCATCTGGGATTGGCATCTTTTGCTGGGGAAACATGAGGACAATGAAATGATCACCATTGGATAACCATGGCTTTTGGGGGAATTCAAGATTTGATGTTCATCATGTGTTTTATTTTGCTTTGCAATCTTTTCAAACGGAGATCTTTCATGGACATTATTCAGCTACAATAGGCCCAGGCTTTTCATGAGACCATGTTGATGGGACAAATGATTTTGCCCACCAAACATCATGGGGAACATGCACTGATGAAGGATGGGCCTCGAATAGTCACCTGATAAAGGATGGCAATCATCACAGAAAGAAGCACGTATTGTCATCGTCAAATCAGCAAGTTTTAGATAATCTTAAAAAATTGATCTATTTCCATCCATTCCTTCCCCTAATATTCAATACCCCAAGAAACCCTGGTTTCATATTAGATCTATTCGTTGTTGAGTTCTTTATTGGAGGCATTGAATCTTAGGGGGGAACGGATTAGCACACCATAGCAGTGCCAAAAGTCTTCTGGAAACTCCATTACTAGCCTGCGCAATATAAACCCTACGAGCATCACGCCTCATTTATCAAGGGTTTCCATGGTTATATCCCACTATACCCCAAAAAAGTGTAATAATCATCATCCAACTGGAGTGCATGAGCTATATTCAAACAACCAGCCAGGATTAAATCCGATGTGATGTCCAAATGTCCGTTCTTAATGAAAAAAATCCCTAAGATCATCAACCAATCATCATTTATCCATGATATCTCCACATATTTGATAACAAAAAATCATTAAACAAGATATTTGATCGCCTAAATCTCCACTTTTCTTGATGCTTAGAACCCCATTAAAACAGCTGGTGAAATCCCCATTGGCGCTTTCGGCAGAAGAAAATGGTTTGCCGCGTTGCCATGTTGGTGCGCAGCGTCTTGTCGGGCCATCCAGCTGATGAAAGATCCTACGGCACATTAGAAGAATGGGATGGATATCATCTGAATAGAATGACAATAGTGTTATTAATAATCATATAACTTAACGTTGTCATCTATATTATTGTTTTGGCTAAATCACCCATTTTCACACCAACCGTTCAGACCAAATTACATTTGCGGTTGGTTGCAATACTCGTTTTCGGGTGAATCTACAATTTGTTTCCTTTTGAAAAGCCTCCCATTGTGTTGCTTATATCATACTTTATATCCCAGATTCATCCATTGATCTACTATCCGGTTCCATCTATGTTCAATCATGAATGTGTGTTGACTATGTGTTTAATTGGTATATAAATCACCATCAATATTAGCTAATATTAGCTGTTGGTGATATCTCTGTTTATAATTATGATATTAGATATCACCATTATGATATTAGCTATTATAATATTATGATATTAGCTATGATATGATAAATACCAGCAATTATGATATTATCATTGCTGTATTGCTGTTGGTATATTATAATAGCTAATAATTGCTGTTATTAATCTAATACCAGCAATTATTATATTATAATATATAATATAATTATGATCTAATATTATAATTGCTGTTGGTATCACTCCATCCGATTCCAATCCCCCACCATTCCTTCGGCCACACCTCCAGCGACACACCTCCAGGTCTCTCGGCGATGTAGTTGTACATCTCCTGGTCATAATATGGCCTTTAAGGCACCAGAAAAACTGGGATATGAATGTACCAAACAGTGGCTTAAATGGGATACATGATTAACAGGTTCCGAACTATAGGGTTGCATACCAATTATAAATATTTATATATAAAGATGGTGTGTAAACTGGAACTGTCGCACCATAAATTTCTTATCCTGACAACTGGTCATGGGCGCTGAGGTTGGGATTGAATAGTCTGACCGACTTTACCAATAGATCGCTTCCGTTATCCATCAAATCGCCAAAGTATTGAACATATGCGGAGAAAACATGACCCTTTGGCGTCAAACGGGACGCGGGATGTTGCTATCAACAAACGATTCGATATTGTCAACCACCAACGGGGAAGCTCTCCTAGATGTGTAAAATCAGCATTTTCCTGTCCAAACAAACGCTAAGAAAAAAGGCTAGGCCAGGATGGTTCAAATCCAGAGTAGCTACCTACCCAAGCTTTGTCTTCTCAGCTATGGCCTTCTTGGTGGCAATCCCTTTTTGTAAATACCCGGGGCTTGTAGGAATTGTCAACATGGGGACTGCGGACTGATTTCACCCAGGTAGGTCACAGAGGTTATTGCATTCACGATGATGATGGTGATGATGCTGATGCTGATGATAATGGTGATGGTGGTGATGATGATGACGACGAAGACAAAGACGAAGACGAAGACGAAGATGAACATGAAGACGAAGACGAAGATGAAGATGAAGCAACATAATGATGTGACACACTCACTTTCATCATGGAATGATCCTTCATCTTTGCTTGTTTCAACCAGAACGAAAAAAGAAACTCCTTCGCCGTCACAGGGTCCCACGGCATCTCCTTGGTAAACACATCCAACATCAGGGGGAATACATAGGGAAACCATAATTTCATCACCACACCCAGCCATGTCAACCCTGCCGCCCAAAACAAGGGGGCAAAGGGCAGCATATCCGGCTGCCAGGGCAGGCTGCAAGACCAATAGTAAGGACCACTTCGCCACTTCGCCAGGTTCAAGATTTGCCTTGTCCAAAATGGCAGGAACCAGCGTTCTCAAAGCAGTCTCATCGAGGTCGGACATGAGCTTCCCAACTTGAACGGAACCGCCGCGAACACCGGTTGAAGACGTCCTTTCCACTGAGCAATGCAATAGTTTGCGCGCTGAAGGCAACCTTGCATGTAGCATCAGGCAGCTGACCGTAACCTCAAAAACATATTGCATTAAGTCATTAAGACCTTCAAGCTGTTGATCAAATAGTTCGCTGATTCCATCAATGAAAATGGCAAGTTCTATCAATGAAAATGGCAATTCACAAATACTGGGGCCTAACATGGCCTAACCAACAATGTTTTCCCGACGACAAGAGAATCACAGGAATATCCCCGATGATCCATGGATCAATGACAGGGATCACACGCAGTAGATCCCCAAACACCCCACACCTCAAAAGCACATGCGCTGTCCACCGGTCCTCCGTGTTGGGAACCTCCAGCGGCACTACATGGCTCAACTGAAGCATTTTTTGTCATCAAACATGTTTTTTTTCCGATGTTTTCCTTGACCTTCAGAGTCTTTGGATCCATGTTCGTTGGAGTCTCATCACCTTTTTGGATCAGTCTCCCCGACGGCCCCACCTGGACCAACGCCATGGTGTTTTCGGGCACACAGCCCAATGGGCGCGAAGGCTGGGAGGTTGGCTAAGGGTTGGCTGATATGTCCTGAATAGTTACTACCGTTTTTCCTTAGACCCACACACTACTGGAAGCAGTGGATACTCTGGGGCTATCTGGAACCTAACAACCTCCAATGCTATCATCCTTTTCGAAGCATGGAGGCTGTGAGGTTGCAACTGTTCCGACTGCAACTTGTCTGCAACTGCCTCTTCGGAGTACCAGTCATTTCTTTGGAGCTGTCAGGCGCAATTATTGCCAACCAAATGCACGATAACCCATTTCATAAACATGGTTCAATGGATAACCCTTGCTCTGTTCGAGTCTTCGTCTGTTTGTGGAAAGTGCTGCAAGCTTTGACAGCTGAGACGGCAGAGGAGGGAGATGTTCCTTGAAGTTGAAAAGCACCTTCATGGAGCCCTGCTATATAAAATATAGACACGACGCAAACATATGCAAGAAATCAACGTGTTTGGAAGATCAACCATCCAACAATGTTACATCACAATTTCAACCGTTTTACCAAGTGGATCAAATCTCAGCTGCCTCGGATTCAACGCAGTCTTCAATTCTGACTGCATCACTATCTATCACTATGTCCCTCACGATAGTAATCAACTATACCTGAATAACAAACACAAAATGACTTTCAAATAGTAACTTCAATCAAACATTTGTCACAACAGGTCTCTCTTGATATGCGAGCTGAGAGACACGGCAAACTAACGTCTCCTGTCTGGGTCCAGAAAATAATTCAACTCCTTGCTCGAATGTAGACAAAGCCAACCTCCAAGTGTTCACACTTGTTTCAGCTGAAACTGGCAAGCCGTCTGCGCAACTTTGGCAGCTGGTCATTGGCTGGTCATCCATCCGCACCATTGGCCTGGCAGCACGGGCTTGGGGAACACAGAAAGCGATCGGGATTCCATGTGGGCAGGGTGCATTTACCGAGGCTTCACCAAAAACTGGCCGATAGAAGTAAATAACTTAACTTTAACTTTAAATATAACATACATGTAGCGTTTTGGAATCAAACAAGTCGCAAATCTGCAGTGTCAAGACCCGATACAGTAAGCACCCTTTTCAAGAGCACTATGTTGTAGACCAAATAATCATCATGTGAATAAGAGGACTTCGAAGACATGTAAGTCAAATGCAGGCTTCCATGAGGGCTTACACCCTTTGGATTCCGTTGGGGGAAGCGGGAAGCAGATGTTAAGAGTAGAGGATTGACACTTGTGGATGTTTGTTGGTGAGAGCATGAACATTTGGGGAGAGCCTGGTGAAAGTAGCTGCATTGACCCTCACCTGATTGAAATTGGATAAATAACCCATGAATGATTGCCCAGGTTTTAGGGGTCTGACAGAGTGCTAGGGTGACTGACCCAAACCCACTGCCACCACATCATCATATCAGATCATAGAGTTTGGACTCTTCCCAGCCTTGATGGATGCTGGCTTTCCCGAGAGCCAACCTCCGGAGCATGAAGGGAAGACTTCTTGAAAGGCTGCAAGGGTCACTTTGAGGCACCCTCAGGTATGTGTATCGCTGCGAAACTCCCAGTTACAATGAATTGATTCACAAATGGCGAATCCAATATTGTGTCCAATATTGTGTCCAATACTATTTCAATATCCAGACCCAATATTGTGTCCAATGCTGCATCCAGCCGTCAAGCCTCATGCACCAGGCCGTTCAGGACCTCATGGCGGGCTGGTCAGCCACTGGGGTTCCATGATTTTTGTGGATTAGTGTGACTAAACATCGATTTTTCTCAGGGTAAGTCAAATGCAGAGGCATGGACGCATTCTCAACACTGAAGGTCTGGCCCAACATTGGGAAAGGATAGACTTGACTGTTGCTCTTTTAGTTCAATACCTGGCTTTGGATGGACCAATTCTATGGTTGTCACAAGTTCACATGTGCAATTTGTTTGTTTTATCAGCTTGGCTGCTTTCATCCCAATTAATTAATTTTTCTGAGAGGCAATGCGCCTTGGTAAGTGCGGTTCACTCCCAAATCCAAAATGACCGGCTCTTCAGTCAGCCATGTCGGTATTTGCCACCCAGGAACTCTAAGGAACATATTCCCGGAGAGTCATTGATCCCAAGTTTCCTTGTATATCCCCTAAAAAGAAATGTCCATGAGTATTGTTTGTGCTAAATGGCGGAGCAGTCCCTCATAAGTGCGGCTATTCAGTTAAGAATGTGAACCTCGCAACTGGTCACACAGGTTTGGGTCAAGGAGGGGGCAATGAGATCACAAAATGCTGCTACGTTCCCCCGAACCAAGGCCCTCGCCCAGTCTTAGCTTCATTCCCTGCCAGGCTTCGCCTTGCCGTTGGGGCAATGGAAGGGGGTGGGATCGGTGTGACCCAGAGCCATCCGGGAGATGGGTGAAATCAATCAGGACACTTGCAACATCAGTAGAATGTCAGGGTGTGAATGCAGGTGGACTTGTAACTTCTTCGGCTCCATTTGCATCCATGTAAGTACTTGCAACTAGCTATGCGCTTTCACTTGTTTGCTGGCTTCGACTCATTCCAAACTGTCTTTGTCCCGTTGAGCCAATCATCTCAAGTCGAGATTGGGGAAACAATATATGTAGTAGATACTGTTAACCACAACCAATCTTGTTGGTTGGCCATATCCCAGCTATCATGGATAATATACGAACTAAATATATCCCAGCATCCCTGTTGCTTACATCCCAACTATTGCAATCGTTGGTTATACACCCAATTCATATCGATTCTGTTTTGCCAACTAGCACAGTTGCTCTTTGAGCCGAAGAGGTCCTCAGCGCCGCCCAAATCATCTGCCAGGGCCTTGAGGCCCTCGGGCACGGCGTTCCCGGCCTACTGCAGAAGCACAGCTCAACTGTCTAATCCATTGGACTTAAAAAAAAAAACGATCAGACATATGGGGAGTTGAAATCATGCAAAATCCAAAACTATCAACCCTGTAGATGTGCTTACTATCTACTTACAATGGCACGGGCCTGGAACCTAACTGAGCCTCCTTTCAAGTGTTTCACCCTGAATCTTATGGATAAGTCCTCCAGACAAGGTAACTTTAGTTCCACCCTGCCCTGCTGGTCGAAGGATTATGCAAAAACAACAAAGTGCCCGAACGGTCAAAATAAAGCCCACCAGGCGTTTCACACAGAGCTCTTTCACACAGAGTATTGTTCAGAACGAGTTCAATCACAGACACTGTGATCAGTTGAAAGGAAGTTAGTAGTTTCTTGCTGCTTCAATGAGCGCTTTGCAAAATAAGTATGTTTCGATGATCAAAATTAAGATTTCAAGATTTGGACCCCTAGAATCTCATGGTTTACCATCATTTTCCCCACTAGACTCGTAATGACTTGGGGGTAAAGCGAAGGCCCATGCGTACTCAAACCCATATCATATTCTTGTTTACATGTTCCCATGATCCTCATTCTGGTTCCTGATTAGTTGGTGATATATCCCGAGTTTGGGTACAGCTGACCCCCCTCTGACGGCTGATTCCACGCCTTCCGACGCCTCGCGCCGTTGGAGTGGTTCGCTACTCCGCTTGGGCGCCGCCTGGCGCGGGGCTCGGTGCTTTGGAGTCCCGGGATTGGTTGGTTGCAAAAAGGGGGATAATATGGGATAATTGGGAGAATCTAAACCGCCGTTATTCCTGGTTTAGGCGGTATTCTCAAGAATCAAAGTCACCGGGCCCAAACCACTAGCCAACCCTTTGGTTGATTGATGGTTTCAGCCCGAAAGCATGTTTCAACAAAATGTGATTATGATGTTCAATGGGACCACTATCACCAGGTACTAGTAGGATGAAAAAAAACACCGTATTTTTTAATATGCCAGTCAAGCGGGACTATGCAAAGATATGCAAAGTAAAATTGAAAATACATATTTGGAAGCCACAAAAAACACAGTTTGGGGTGTTCACCGTGACCCATACTGAGGTGGGTTTTCTCGTACATCATGCATAATCCTCTACTTAACTGCTGACCGATAGGTAGACAGATTGTTGGATCTGCTCATCGTAATGAACCATTCTGGGAAAACAATTACAAATGGATATGAATGGTATTATTCCTGGTTACCTAGGGTGTGCTTGTTTGACGGGTGAACCTACCCAAACAAACAGGTGTCAAATGTGTTCATCATACTAACAAGAAAAATCCACAATAAACCGTTTTTGAAGCCACCAATGATGACAGCCTATTGGTTGACGCAAACTGATATATCCCCAAGTGTTGCAGGCATAGCATCGTATGTTTATCCAGTTTGATATGGGGATGTCAACCAACATGACCCAGATCTCCATGTATTTTTTTAAGTTGTTTATATCATTTTATTTTATAATCCCATCTGAGCTGCAATAGTTCCAAACAACCAAACAAAGTCAATGTTTGATCGTTTTCCCAAGACTAGGCGCAAAAGTGGTAAAGTCTACCATGAGGCGCCGCAAATAACCGAAAACCACCCATTTGGGCATGGGAATTGTCATTATCCCAAATTCAGAAATGGTACTGTCAAAAAGTGACAGCATTTGTGGCCTCTTGAACCGTCAATTCTGACTTACCTACCACGTATGCAATTTTTGAAGTCATACAGTCATACCCCCCAAATATCATTCAATCCATGGGGATCCATGTGGATCGACCTCGCATGACCAGCAATGATCAAGAACGACCAGTTATCATCTGGGTCATACGTGTTTTGTTTGAAAACAGGGTATACCTCAAAAAGTCCGGTGGTTTGGAACATCTATCCCCCCCTTGTTAATACAAACCTGCAAACTATGTCACACTATTAATTTTATATCCGGATGATATTCCAAGTATATCCACATGTCACATATAATTAATCATACAATGGTTGGATGATGTTGGATGTATACACAAATATCCAACTGACATTCATTTCACCGGTTTCTGGGACCCATGACATGCCAAGCTCCAACGCGCCGTGTCGCCTCCACACTCACTGGCTCCGCAGGCACCGCAGGCACTGCGGGCACGGCAGCGCGAGATAGGCGCCAACCGCTCATGTAAACCTGGGAATCATATGGAATCATTGGATTGATCATAGGGTTAACGGAGAGGAATAGAAAATGATCGTGTGTAATCGCTTCATGACTTCATGACTGAATTTGGACAAATCTCAATTTACCAACCTGAAATTTAGGTATTTGGGGATGGTCCCCGATACCAATCATCATTGAGAGCGACGTCGCAGTGAGGTTGTTGTCGTTCATGGGAAAATTCTTCGGAATAAGACCGGAGAAAAAACACGGGCACAAGCTTTAGCTAGCCTCCGCTCGAGACTTTCAAGCCCAATGGGGCACCACTTTTGCCAGTTAAAGAATTGCAGAAGCAGCAAGGATAAACCATGTTCTTGCCACTAGAATGAACAATGAACATGAACTTTGATGATATTCCACTGTTTGCTAGCTATCCCGCACATCATGTCTTCATTTGTTGTTTGGATTTGTCCAGAAATCAAGGTAAAGGCAAAAGAGTCTTCCATCACTGATATGATATGGGACAATTGAGGCTTTAATCCTTTGGATTTGGAAGTATCCCATTTTCAGAGAAGTCCAATTTTTTGGGGCAAAACCATTAAAAATGGTAGATCATGTTTAGTCCTCCTTGCCCAAAGCCACTTGGGATTACCTCCAAGAATCCCATGATTTCCGTAGGTTTACCCTGCCAGGCTGCCGTGAGCGCATCGACCACCAGCTGATCAAGGCCGTCGCGATAGCCTCACCAAGTGCTGAGTCAACTACAACAGAAATGGTGTTCAACATTCAGTTCAATTCAACAAATGTTATGTTGGTATAACATAGGGAAATAATTAGGAAGTCCAATGCAAGTCCAACTTCCAAAATGAGCGACAAGAAAGGGATACTACACTGACGCTTTCGTGGTTGAACCACCCTGGACCGGGATACCTTCGTAAGGAAAAAGGATGAAGTGACCAAAGCTGTGAGGAACAGAGCAGAAGATCCAAACAATCTGATTATGGGTGGACGTGTCGAGGCCTCTGAACAAACAATTCGAGCCACATCCAGGTTCCATATATGCGTTTGTGTCAAACTTCTGCGAAGTACTTGTAAATCATAAAGACTTGAAGGAAAGATAACCTTACGATTTCTAAATGATATATGATCATCCTAGGCAATGACTGGTGAATAAGTGTGGAACTTGAAACTTTTAGTTTATGGCAAAACCCTGAAGATGAGATCTGTCTCCAAACGACTTATCCCAATGTCTCTTGTTATCAACATGTTAGCTAACATGGTGTTTTCTTGCTATGAGGAGGTTGCACACCCATAACTATCATAATTTGTTGATTGCTATGCAAAATATCTATTATTAGAAGCATACCTTTTGGCGGAGATCACAATCATTAAGAATCAGTTCCTTTTGGATGTTTCAAATTTGCATGATTTCCCCCATTCGGCCGTTCTGTCCCTGTACCTGTTGGTAAACTGTCGGTTTACGGTATGTTTAAATGCAGCAACGTTTCTAGCTTGCGGATGTTAGATGGGTCTGCTACCCGACGGATGTTGATGCATATCCAAATTCTTGTGAATTTGCCACTGGGTTTGCTCTCAGAGAACAATTACCATCAAATGTAATGTATAGGTGCTTCCTCCAAACTCTTCCAGCAGCTTCAGAATTTCATATCAACCACAATATCAAACAATTGAAGCATATGGGGTGACCCTTTTCCTCACCACTTTTCCCCATCTTGGAATGGCACCTGCTCCTCTTCGCGGCTCACCCTCCATTGGCTCACTAGGAGGACCTGTCCCACCAGCTGCCGGGTGACTGGGTTCGGCTGGTTGCTTCCCCATTTCTTTGTTCAAACAAATCCAGTTTTGGTCAAATCAAACCTGGTTGGTGATATTGACTGTGTATTAACTGTTTCTAGTTTCTAGATGTTTCTAGTGACTTTGCTGAACTTGCGATTTAAGTCATCTCCCGAGGTTGATCCAGATCGTTTTATTCATTTTTTATCGTTGAAACTGTTGAAACCTCATGTTTTGTGAAATCAACCCACTGATCATATATCATTGCCTCATCTTCGGAGGGAGCACACCACATGTGTCAAATCAATCCACGAAACTCCACGAATCATCAGTTTTCGCGCCGCATTCTTCCGCACTTGTTCCCAAGTACCATGAGCAACTGATTTTGACCAGACTCCCAGGTAAACCTCCCAATCATTCAATCTACAAAGTGCCTAAAGCATCCTAAAGCAACCCCATTGGGATTTCCCTTGGGATTTCCCCTGGGATTTCCTTAAGCCGCCCCCTACCCCCCATTTTTTTCCGTCTGTGGCACCTGCGCCGCGGATTCGCAGCAGTTGCGCCAGGAAGCCCGGGATGGCGGTGCGGTCCGAGGCGCAGAGCCTTGCTGGGATGCTGGGAGGCTCAAGGCGCTGACCCCTTTGATTCTCGTTGTGTTTGGGGAGGTGAAATCAGCCATAGCTGTCGCAGAAGATTGTATAAATAGATATTAATGGTATGAACATCTATATCAATGTCAATAACTATATATCATACAGTATGCATATATATAATATATACATATTAATATTGATGTAAACATTCTGGATATATCATAATCTGAATATAAATTTCTGCAAGTGGATATAACTTGATATGTAAACATAGTGGTTAAATCTTCATTTTGAAATAGGGCACAAATAGCTTATATAGCTGTAATATGGATATAATGCCAATAAATGATGGAGAATGTATATGGTTTAAACAGTGGGGATAGATCCAATAATATAAAACAAACGATGGAGAGATAATGGGGAAATGTAAAACCAAAGAAATTCCGTATAACATTACATATAATATATCATATATCCTTATCATGGGGGTATCACGGGGATATAATTATGTATAAAGGGATATATGATGATGTATATATGATTTTAATCTATCTTTTGCAGTGGTGCTGGTTGTTCTGAAACCCTGGAGGATGACCTTAAGGTTACATTGGCATCAATTTGTAGCTGCTATCAGCGCTGAGCACCCTGGCGGCATCAAATCCTCCGCAGTTTGTGAACTGGTCGATGGTTTCAATCCAATCCCACCGAAAAATGAGTGGATTATCATCTCAGGAATGAGAGCAAAACATGTTTCAACACAACAATCGGCGAGTGGTCAGCAAGAATGGTTCCTGATGGTTCCTGGATTCCCTAGGGTATATCCATGGAGTTTTGGCGACTACTCGTGTACTTATGGAATGCATCTCGCTTGGGTTGAACATGCGCGAAGTGGTTTTGTGGGTTCCTAAGTAGCCGAAATGGACGCGACCAACAAAATAAACCTGCCAATTTTGACAACATAGACGCCGTAATCTGTCAATATCAAAGGACAAAACTGGATGCATGACCAAACACCATGTCATCAACCACTGCGAAAGAAACCAGCACCTTCCCTCCTCAGATACCCACTCAACAGCCAGTGGGAATCTCATCAGAAACCAAGGCTCCAACAGAAAATCAGCCTTGAGGGCAACACGAGGTTTTATATCACTGGCTATATCTTCTATCATCATGAGTTATCATCTCCTATCTATCCATATCTATGTCTGTATCTGTTTGATCACGATCATCTATATATCATTATCTAATTATCTATTTCAAATTCAATTCCATTATATAATGCTATTAATGCTATTGATGTTGTTTAAAATAGAGATTTTTCACATTTCACAGCCCTTTCGACCCCTCGGGGCTGATGGCTATCCCCGACGGTCTCCTGCAGCTCTTCCAACTGACCTGGCGGAACTGCCCAGCTGGAAGCTGGACCTATCATTATGGAAAACATTGGATAACTATGTATATATATACAATGGACAACCAATGCTGATTTTTTGAAACATTTTGAAACTGCCCTTTCAATGTCTTTCAATGCCTTTCAAGGAGGTTTTAAAGAAAGGATTTCTTGACGCCATCTTGGGACACTACAACGGCAATCATGTTCTTTTTGAAATCTGTCAAAGAGACTAGAAACACAATTCATCACAAATCCCACATCACTAGGCTATGCAAATCCAATAAAAATATGGTAATATGGTTCGCAAATCCCTACAGTACAAAGACATACAAAGACTAGTTGCTTCTTTGGGACTCCTTGTTGGACAGCGGTGATTCTCTCTGCGTTTGACATCTGACCGTTGGGACCGTGGGAGCCTGGGCCCTGCCTCGACCTTGACCCGGTCCACCACGCGCCAAACTTCGGGCTAAGCCACCTGCCCAGAGCAGCGACGGGATGTCGCTCAACTTAGTGCAAAATTAGCACAGGAAATTCAGAGAATATGTACTAGAATGTTCTCAGATATTCATAGGAAAATCGATGATATTCATAGTATTTCATAGGTTTGCAATGTTTTGCCATTTAGTGTCGTATCGGAAAGTGTATGACTTGGTCGAAAGGCAGCTCTAAACTACCAAAGAGCAAGGATGAATAAATCTAATCGATATTAATGGATTATGACAGGAATGCGAATAAGACCCAAAAGAGATGGACAGCCGCTTTGTCAATGAATCAACTGACCAGTCTGAGTCTGCGTCAAATCCCCGTTGTAAGGGGGCAATTTCCAATGTTCAGAGGTCTAGCCTCATGGTTGGTCCTCAAATCCCCATTCCCTTTATCTTTAGTTAAACCATGTTAGACCGTTGAAACGCCGATTTGTTCGCTGTAAAAATCATACCAAATCCTCGTGGTTGATTTTGCTGTCCAAGTTCCCATATTTTAGGCGTTAACTCCTCTGTGTAGTGTCTAGATCATCTCTGCCAGCCAGATTCCCATGGTTGATCATCAATGGTCTCATCTGGCCTCCCAATTTATAGCCATGCTGTCATTTTCAGAAAATGATGTCAACATATGTCAACATATGTCAACCATGGGATTCTTCTGGTTTTCCCAGTTTTTTTTTCCGACAAACTCATCTCCCTGCGCCTACACTGCGCTGTGCTCCAACTTCCTGCACCGCGAGGCGCACCTTTGGTGGCACCTGGCTCTGAGAATGGAACTCCAGCACATTTGCAACGATATCACAGAATACCACAAGGCCAATTCAATGGGGTAGGCGGACATCTACCCCCAAAAGTACGCAATTGATAATCTCACTTATAGGGGGGTCTTCCCCCTGATTTGCGCAGTGGTTGGTGTCGCCATTGTTTTTCCTTCATGACCATTTTTTGTTGGTCGCCCGTATCCACATTTCTCCAATTTGGTCAATGAAATCAGCTCCAACTTCCATCATGCGGCATTGGATTCGATTGTTTGCCTCCGTTGTTTGTCTGTCAACTGATTACATAACGATTCTGTCATTTCATTCTGTCATGACGATATCATTTTTTGGGTGATGGGTTATCGCTTTGGGAAATTTAGTGAGTTAGATACTGAGTAGATCTATCATCCTTTCTTTGAACAATGCTGGATAGATCATGGGATATTTGATGGGAACATCCCATCACCATGTGGTATACAATATCCCGACATATTTTTGGTGCCACCCATCATAACAAGACAAAGATTTCAAAACAATCTGCTAAGTAATTCGTTTTACTGCTGACCTTACAAACAATCCCCACTATTATATGATTGTATATATTTGTATGGTGTAATTCCCCAATTAGAGTAGGTGATTTCCATGGAACTGCCATATGATTCATATGATATCATGATATCATATATAATCATATGGCCCACGTGGCAGTTTCCCCAACCCCCTGGAAGGTGACCTCCCCGCCTTGTAGGGAAGCACGTAGAAGGGCACAGGCACCAGGCGGCTCAGAGGATCGCGCATGGTCACCTGGCATCCACCCAATGGCCCAATGGCCCAATGGACATGGCAAATTGAGAAGAAACATCATCTTGAAAGGCCATTTTTGATGTAAGCCCATCTGATAGTTTGGTAGCAAATGTCATGTGTGTTCAGTCCAAAACTCAGCCAATTTAACAACCCCACCTGCACTGATGCGACCTAATCAACGGAAGAACACCACCCATTTGAAATGGCTGGGACCGGATTCTTCACGCGGCCAGTTTAGTTCCCCAGGCAGAGTAACAACATATTCAATAATTACTTTTGCTGGTATGATTGGATGATATCCAGCAAATTAAATAATTCAATAATTACTCTCGGGCTCCACTGTTTGTCAGTAATTCTAGCAAAACATACGGTTTCGTTTTCCGACCAGTCCCCGCTGTAAGTCAATTACGTCAAGCACATCGTCACGTGTGTTGAACCCCCCAAAAAGCGTGTCAAACCCTCCCAAAAGGACCCAGAAAGGAACCAAAGGAACCATTATGCCCGCCATGGTGAAATTTCACACATGATTATTCCAATTGACATTAACAAATCCATCCTCACCCACATCGTTTTTGCCTCCAACTCTGTAGGAACCAAGGTCCTGACATCCCCATTTTTCGACTGCCCGAGTGGTTGGTTGACATTGGTTCTCATGCATGGAATAGTCACTGGCTTTAAGCACACTAAGGCAATGTATCCGAAAAAATTGGTGAACTGTGACTGGGGGCGGCATGATTTTGGTGGTAGATCCCAATTCTGGATGCATCGGAAATGTAGTGGATGGAATGTATACATCTCCAAGAATAAGGCGTCAACATCAATTAATCTTTGGTTTTAAGTCTTACGGTTCCGTTCCGGTGCAGATTCGATAACGCAATATTTTCAAGCACCAACGTAAAGTAAATTGCCCGTTCTTGAAGGATCCTTCATCTATAGCCCAGCATCTTTCATGTACCTGATCACAGTTGTGACCTCTATTGTGGAAAATCAATCAACCCTGTTTATTCGCTTGTTTGGGATCATTCAAACCTTGCAACAATGGAGTTTTTTTTTGTGTCTCCAAATTGCATATTTGACATGGGAATGGGTCAAAAAGTATTCTGCATCAATCATTCGATTTCCTGCATCAAACAGTTTGACTGCCAACTTGTATCAGCAATGGGACTGAAAATTGAACTGTGTATCTATAGCAAGACATCAGCCAATAGATTGGGAAACAGGAAATTATGATTCAGAATATCTCTATACATCTTCATATTTTCTCCATTGTGGATCTTTATACAACATAATTCAACATAATCCATAAATTGTGGAAACACTTTCTCCTGCTGTTGGAACGGAGGTTTCCAAGCGGACGCCCAAACGGCATCCCTAGGCAGATCTAGGCACTATACCACCATCGTACACCCAAACGATGTTCAAATTTGGCTGGGTTCATGTGTGCTATATATGTGCTATATGTGTGCTATATGGTATATCTATGGTCATCCACGGGGAATCCTTATAATGAATCCGCTGACCCCGGCCGACAGCAAGGGGGAGTGCGCCAGGGAAAAAGATTTACCTCCAACACCAACACCACCAGCACCAGCAGCAGCAGCAGCCGCCATCATGTTTCAGCGTAGTGGGGGGGCAGCATAACAATAACAGCAGCAGCAGCAGCTTTTTGGTCTCGTTTCTCTTCTTTCTATAGATTTCAGAAGACGATTTCAGAAGACACATTAGGGACTTTTTCGGTGCGATTCTGTATCTTGCTCGTCCTTCCCCTGCCATGCTGTTTTGCTGCCGGGAGGTGCTTTTGCAGCAAATGTGTTTTTTCTTTACCTTTATGTATCTCTTTGTCTATATCTGTCCTTTTAGGTGTTTTTGTTTCCTTTCTCTTTATGTATCTCGTGCAAGCGCCAGGTGGTGAAGCCTGGCGGTTTCACACCCAGATCATCCAGATACACCTTCCACACGTTTTTGTCGGCACACCGGAAGGATGTGGCTGAGGCCATCGGACTGCGCTGCAAAGCAACTTGAAAATTGTAGCAATACCTGGGTCCAGTGCCACCTCCGCTATACCATGTCCCCAAGTCTTGACAAGCAAAGCCCTTAAATATAATATAATATAATATGATATAATATAATATATATATAATATAGATATAATATATATTATATATATAATCCCTTCCTCCTAATACTAAACGTCCCCCTAATACTAAAAACAGGCATCCATCTCCAATTTCCGAAAATTTCAGTTTGGCCAATTTGACTTTTAATTGATCCCCTTTAAA
>Ga0126342_10004890_pt1 | contig 23122 bp, 18 predicted proteins | sample Cyp1metagenome_FD_92528 | JGI IMG/M metagenome (GOLD analysis project Ga0126342, IMG submission 92528) | Coral microbial communities from Lord Howe Island, Old Settlement Bay, Australia - Cyphastrea 1 metagenome | ecosystem: Host-associated > Invertebrates > Cnidaria > Coral ...
ACATCAATGTGATATATACTCATGTTCATGACTTGACAGTTTTTATTTTCGTCCCAATACCTCTCCCACCCTGTTGCATCAAGTGATGCCCATATACTCATCTCGCATCAAGTGATGCCTTTAATTTTCCTGTCAATTTTTCCGTCACCTCAGTGTCTCAGACATGGCTCTCCTTCAAGTCCAACAAGATATTCAACCACTTTTTGAACCAATTCTTCAGACTCAGCGTGAATTGGCACGGGCACACGAAATCATATGCCAAGTCGATGACCTGAGTGACTACACTGACGACAATCATCTAACACAAGCCTCACTGCACCTTGCCCAAGTCCGACAACGTCTCCGTGCAGTCATTACTCATCTCAAGTTGAGGCTTACAATACAGATGATCCAACTGGCAAGGTTCTTTCGCAACCATTTTCGCCAGACCAGCAATATCCCGATCGTCAACTTGGACTTCCGATAAGTCCCACATCGATCGCTTTTTATCGCTCTGCTGCCTACCCGAGGCCAGAGCGCGCCGCAATGGCAATACCGATGCTGAACCCCAGTTGACAAAAAGGATGAGTGCGCTGCTTCGGATCTTTCAACATTGACACACACAGCATGATGATCACATGACTGCAGCAAGTAGGTATCAGAACATAATTTGTTACTATTTGTTTCCCCTCACATCTCCAACTTTTGAGCGATGTTTGGTTTGAAGTGCATCTGATAAGTTAGCATAGCTGTGGAAACTGCCCAATATTTGCTTATTAAAACTTGTGATTTTCCATAGCTATGTAACAAATTACCCGAGGGTAAGACTTTAGCTGGATCGAAAGGAAAGCCCTGGTAAGTAAAGGAGAAGTAACAAAAAAATCATGGTTTTGTTTGAAAATGGGGTAGTCTCTGTCTCCGGTAAATTGTTCTAGTTTCGATGGAAAATCACCATAAAAAATGGGTAAATCATCATTTCAATCATCTATTTCTATGGGCCGCGGCTTTCATGGCTATGTTAAATAACCAGAGTGTACGTCATCCCAACGTCCAGTGTTTTTTCTTGACTTTCGCTTTGAAAATTGCGGTAAGTTGGGATATACCATCCGGTAAGCAAGCATGGCTAGCTTGGTTTTCCCCATCTATCGAGAAAAATCCTATTAACCTCTATTTATAGGCCATTTTCCCATGCCACGTTTGAGCAAACCAAAGGGTTCCCCATTGCGCAAAGCAAAATCGTGAAATCCTCATCCATTGCTGGTTAGATCCACATTTCTGGGCAAACTCATTTGTCCTACCCTGTGGTTCATCCCACTTAGTAAGTAGGTTATAACCCCAGTTGTAAGTGGATTAACCCTACTTATCACATTTATAACCAAGGTTATAACCTACTTACAAAGTGGGATGAACCACCAAGTATGGAATATCCCATGGTTTTAATCTCAACTTTGGAGGGTTATAGTGACAAATTCGCATTTTTCTTGGTCAATTTTCCCAAGTTTCTGGGTTTCGCATCCTCAAATATCACCTATTTGGCCAGGATGACTCAACTCCCCACCTGATGCTGGTCAAATGTTCATTTCTGGACAAAACCGCAATGATCTCATGCATTTTTTTTCCATTTTTGCTGGTTACTAATTAAACATCAAACCCACATGGCTTAATATCAACACACAGTTGATGATAGAGCCAGTACCCTTTATAGAGTGGGGATCATGATTATCCGTTGTCGGAATGCCCGTAAAAACTAACCGTAATTTTGGGGAAGTTCAGCAATGTAATTTCCATATGAATTAGGGGATCATACTACCAGAACCCGACCCATAGAAATCCCACTACAAGTCAGTGAATTTTCCAATAGTTGGTGAAGGACATCCCCCCAAAAAATATATATATATGAATTATATTTCCAATATTTCACATTTGATCACATCCCGATCTATATCTATGTGCATGTATTGTGTATATTATATTATATAGTAGCCCCAAGAAAGACAGAAAAGTAAAATCCTACTGAAACAGTGATACCTATCACTTTCCGGCATCTTTGGGTTACCCTGTATGTTATTTTAATTTTCTCCCATGTTTTGTTTTTTTTTTTGACAGGATGGAGTCATTGAAGCCGCAGGCTGTTTGATTGCAGTCCTCCTCGCTGTGCACGCCCAGCTTGCGGCTGCCGGCGTCCGCGCCCCAGGTTTGTTGGGATGGTGGTTCAATGGGATGAAAGTATGGAAAGAACGGCGGTTTCGTGGGAATATCATGGGAATACAATGGGAATATCGTGGGAATGGCTATGCAATGGAAGATATACTGTACTGGAATAAAAGACCTACTTGGTGGGATGTGACCTCTAGTTGTCAAGTCCCGAGAATCAAGAACCGTGGAGGGGGCATCTTTAGAGACTCGATTGGTGAGACCACCATGAAAAGCGGAGGGGGAAACCTGGATCACACATACTTCACTGGACCATTTGTGGGAGGATTCTACGATTGCTAGTTGTTTTCTTGTTTATTTGGTTGCGTCATTTGGGGCTAACTTTCATTTTCTATATATTTCTTTTGTTTTTTTTGCAGATCCATGCACTTGTTCACGCTGTAAGTTAGCATAGCTGTTTGGGAGGACATCCACACACTTTCCAGTGGCTACTTGATGGTTCACCCCAGGAATCCACCATGGTGGATGTAGAGCATCAAAACACTGACTGGGACCAAGTGGGTATGGGTCAAAATTAAAGACCTGGGGGGCAGATTTGAGTCTATGAAAATAGTATTGACTATCCTGAGACTCAAGTTGACCTGCATCCAGGTGCCATCTGGGTTCTCACAGCAAAGAGAAGCTGAGGTGAAGGGCTTCGGAATCCTTTTCGATGTGAGCCTCGCCGGGCTGGGTTGGTGAAAGTTCCATGCCACTTCCGATTTTTGCCATCGGACTTTCCAGCGAAGGTGGCTGGAAAAGCATATGTTTTTCGAAAAAATATGATCCATTATATTATAATATATATATATATATATAACATCATATAATTTATATAATTTATATATGTATATATATATATATAATTATGATCCATTGATGGATTTAAAAGGATTTTCCAATCCCAAAGTTGTGAACACATTTGGATGGACCTGGAAGATCATATTTTTTTTTTCCCGGAGTGTTTTTTTATTCTTTTTAAACTGAAAACACGTGAAAAAAATCACAGTATTTATCATAGCAACTCGCGGCTGAGACGAGTTTTCGCAGTTCAAGATGGTCTTGGAATGGATGGTTTATTGACAAAATAGACTCATTTGTTCTACCCTGCAACTTGATATAGATACGAAACATCCACCATGAATGTAGAACATTGTTTATTTTTTTTTCCTATGGTTTTTCCCAGATCTGTGTGAACATTTGCTGGGTACGACTTCAAAAAAACAGCTGATTCCCATTGGTTATTCTTATGAAGGATGGTTCCGGGCATTGACTCAATAACTAACCATTCAGGGTATAAAAAAGTGAATTTCGAGAAAGACCCAGTCCTATAGCAAGGTGGTGTCCCAGTTCGTTGGCTAAGTTGGTGCAAATAAGTTCAATATCTAGGGTTTATGGTGGATCTAACTATAGTTAATGGGGTTTATAAACCAACTTATAACTGGGGGACACCACCTTGTAAATGAATCATACACCCTCACCCAATGACCAGGTTACCACTCGTTGGGGGTATTAAAAACATTCTGAGTATGGAGCCGTGGCTCACACCAAGAGGTGGTAAAGCATTTTTTTTTGGCAGAATTCAAGGCATTTTGAGGGATCATTATCCACAAACCGGAATCCTTATGAAAACAAACATCTCATGGAATAAGACGTGTTAGTTTCCCTTCCCGACTTTTTTTTAAATTGGGTTGGCCTTCATTTTCTCTGGGTTTTCACTCATTTTCTGTGGCTTTTCACTCATAAAGATGCTGATGGAATCACCATTTTTGCTGCTTAAAAAACACGAATTTTTGCTGGTTGAATCACTGGTTTCTGTCGGTTGAACCACCATAAAATGGCCGCTGACTTCAGTCGTCCAGGTAGAGCCGCCTCACGGTTCCACCGCGGGCGGCACGGAGCTGCACATTACGGGTGCGGGCTTCGCGTATGTGACACAGGCCGGGAGGGCCGGGAGGGCCGGGAGGGCCGGGAGGGCCGGGAGGCTGATGAAATGGGATACCCGGCCTGGTAAACGTACAAAAAGCTATTGAAAATGGCCCAGTCGAAATAGTTAAATAGTTGATTTCCCATAGATTTTTTTTTAAACATAGCTATTGAACATGGCCAATTATATTGAGTTTTTCCATGACAAATGGTGATTTTCCATAGTTATGTAAACGTTTACCAGAGGGTATTGACTATGGATCATTGGTAATGTGGAATATTTCCCATGGTAATATGGGATAGTTCATCTCATAGTTGCATTGTTGCATTGCAGGTTGATTTTTGGCTTGCCGCTACATTAATTTGATATATATAGGATTATTGGATAATTGACTATGGATTTATAAGAGGTAAATAATGGTCAACGATCAAGCACGGGGTATCATATAGTGGAAACAGTCATGGGATATTAGTAGTAGAATATAACCATCCCAATAATGTTTTGGCTTAATGGCTTATTAACCACCAACCCAACACTCGGATATGGGAATGGGTGAAAATTTGAAGACCTGGACAACAGATTGACTTGTCGATTTTGGTATTACTTTAACCGTTATTAAGCAGCTAAGTATGTACCCAAGTTTGACTCATACCCTTTGGCGGAGAGTTCACTCAGTCACTTTGATTTGAACTAATGAAAAAACGAAGTTACTTCCCTGAAAGCTAGTTGATTAACACTAGTTACCAATTTTTAATAAGTCACTTTTTCTATACCCATTTCACTAATGAACATCTATTAAAAAGCTATGGGGATAGAAGTGGATTCCCTGAATAGGGCCGAGGACCTGTTTGGGTCCTCGTAACTGGCTTGGGAAATGTGTTACTCACCCAGGTATGGGAGAAAATTTACCAACTGAGTTTCCCCATACTTGGAGGATCAGGCCATCCTCAGAACTGGTTGATAATCACTGACAACTGGGCTTAGGATTCTTTTTCGATATATCTAGACCATCATGAAAATATCATGAAAATGATAAGAATTTCATGATAACCATTAATCATTTACATCTAGATCCTGAATATATCATAGATCTAATATCATTGATGTTTCATTAGACATATCTAGACCATCCTCAGAAACGATCATCATTGAGGGATGTTGTGGGGATGTTGGGATGTTGGGCTTGCGAAGGTCCTTATTAGTCGAGGCCGTTTTTTTTGCCTCTGCTTGAGGATGGATTCTTTTCCAGTCATCGACACAGAAACGTTTTTTTAATTTTTTTATCTGTATGATACTGTATATTTTGAAACATGCATGTGTATATATATATAAATATTTATAATATCTATATGCCCATATCTGCCTCCAACATTTTGACACAATTTTGATGTCTAAATCTAGAAATCAGCCATTCATGTCCGTGCAGGTATTGATTGGTGGAAAGGAGTGTCAAATCTTTGAGCCCATGACCAAGGTGGGTCGTCAGATGCAATTCGACTGGGACTTTCAGTCGACCGCAAATGGGCTTTTTTGTCTTAAATGGATTTATGATTTATGGGGGTTATATCTATAGTTAATGGGGATTATAAACCAACATCACTAGGGGGGTTCCTTGTAGATATTACTGTAACTATCCCTATGGATCCAGTTTTACCTTAGGAAGTACGACTGGGGTATGATGACTAGGGGGTGTCTTGTACCTTCTCAGACAGTGTTTGGATCCATAGGAATAAAATATTGGGTATCCTCCAAATCAAAGCGATTTCAGCTCCAAAGAATCACTACTCATTGCCGATTCCATAGTTTCCTTTTTGGAGTCACCATACCAGTCTAGGCGACAAACAATGATGGAGCTAAGAACCGTCCAATAAAATGAGACATAGTCGACTATCACAAACAGCCTTAGGTACATATACATTAGAATCATTAGAATATATTTGGATGTATCAAAACTTAGAATATCAGCGATTTGGGTGGTTACTCACATTCACAAGTCCGAGCGATTTCGATGTTCATCATAGTTTTCCAGGCTTTTGAAGCTTGCCCTTTTCCAAGTTGGGGGCTTTTTAAAGTGGGATGCGGCCTGATTGGAACTTTGGTTGATTCAAGAGTAAGGCTATATCCCCCAAGCATTTGGGCGACGGTAAATGGTTGAGCAAACTGACTCCAAGGTCCATGTTTTCCATACTTTTTTCCACCTTTTTTTTGGGACACTGTAATAAAGGAATAGGCTTAGAACTAGCCCTTCCAGTGGGCTTCGGGCCAGATTCGGGCCGTTTTTCGGGAACTCACTGAAACATGGTAAAATCTAAGAGGAAAGCCGAAATCCCATGGTGAAAAAAATGGTTTTCGCTAGTAAGAGCCATAAATTGAGGTACTGGTTGCAATATTTGTTGGTTCAAATTTTGGGTATCTCCTGGACATCCCAGTGGCTCCCGCTGTGAACCACCAAGTCCTCGAGCTGGTGAGGACGGCGAGCTGATGTGCTTTTCTCCAGCCTTGCCGCAGCGTCCGGGTTCCCGGTTTTTGAGCCATGGTGGATTCGGCACCTGTTCGACGGTTTTTTTCGCGATGACGTCGTTGTGATGACGTCGTCATTGCTTTCTCATTTCTTCTGATTTCACACTGGAAGCTTTCGAAAAGTCTAGAGATCTCATCATATCTCATGGTTGTTTCACCTCACGGGTTAGAGGATTTGGGGAGCCGTGATTTTCAAGGGCAGCCACTATCTGTTGCAGATGTTTCAACAGCCAAGATGTGATCCCATTCCGTATGGTAAGATTTTTTGGGCAGCAGCCGGGGGTCCCTAGAAATTCTATGGATCTGAAACCGATTGGTCCCTTGACAGTCAGTTCATCCATGATCTCTTTACCAGTCACATTTTTTTCATCTCAATTGTCCAGTGCCCAAAATATATGGATGTGGGTCAAAATGGAAGACCGATGTGGGACCACAGATGTGAAAGTCTAGTTTAGTATTCACCATCCAATTATTGGGGTACCTAATTTTGACCCATACCCATATCAACATATGACCAATTCATTGTACTCATGAATGATTGTAGTGGTTGGATGAGGATCCTCGAATCATCGGACTCGTGCTGAAAAGAAGCCTGGTTTTTGTTGATGGCTGGGGTCCCATGGGGTGATTTTTTACTCAGAAAACAGCCCAGAAACACCAGTCCCATGGGGATCATCTGGGGGTTTCGAGCTGGGGGTTTCACCCCCAGATGATCCCTGGATGGTTTATATATTTCATGGAAAATATGGAAAATGCCATCTATTTTCAATGGATGAGAACTGGGGTAGCCCTATGACTCAGGAAAGCTCCATTTTTTGGGATCCCCATGGACCTGGAACCCCTATTTTTCAGCCACAGTTCTCCGCCTGGCTCCGTGGCCCAGTGGTTGGACGTAACAAGGGCTACGAAGTGGAAGTGTGGTTTACGTCAGGCGCGGACGCGACGGTGCGTTGGTTTTTGTGGGTTGCAGCTTATGTGGGTTAGTCTCGTGGGTTATTTCATGGCTTATATATATATATATGGGTTACATATATATGGGTTACATATATATGGGTTACATATATGGTTTAATTTGTGGTTATATGATGGGGGATTACTATATTGTAAGTATGGTATGTAACCATATTCTCAACCTTATCTTACTCCGGGGCTAGTGGCTACTTGAGCGCCCATTTAGTTTGGGGATTTCCACGTAATTGCCATGAGGACACCGGAGGGTACAAACCTCGTTACCCCTGCAGCTGTCGACCTCAAATTTTGATTATGTTTCGCAACAGCCACAATTTGGCGGAGAAAAGGAATGGGTTACTGTGGGTATTTTTTTTTGATTATGATAAATGATTAATTGTGGTTGATTGCAGTTCATTTCTGTTTTTTCAATGATTGATTCTGGTTTGTTGCGGATGATCATCATGGGGGTAATAAATCCTGGTGGATGAAACATCGGTGTTTTCCCAGCGAAATGGTACACCTCGCCTTCGCAGCCTGGGCGGTACTTCCGAAATGGTTGGTTTTTGTTCATGGAAAGTCCTTGTTAAACATGGATGATCTAGGGGTACACATATTGTACACATATTATAGGAAACCACATGGTGAACATAGATATAATTCGACATCCATAAAATTTTATTTGCAATGAGACATCTAGGGCCAATCTAGGGTTGTATTTGATTATATACAAAGTGGTGTGGTGCCCCCTAATTATAAATTGGTTTATACCCCATTAACTATAGTTATATCTACCATAAACCATAGTTATTGGAGTTATTTGCACCAACTTAGCAAATGAACTGGGGCACCACCTGCAGAAAACTTTCTGTGATTTTGATGGTCCCAGGGTACTGCTACAACCTGCGCTGATCTGTGCAGGGCACCGCGCCCAATGGCGTGGGAAGTTGTTTAGAACTTACGAGAGGCGTGGCGTGCAACGGGCACCGGGGAAATTCTGCTTGACACGGCCTAAGATGTGAAGAATATGAGGGCTTTGCTGCCTTAGTGGGGGATTTAAGTATCAAATATGGATGTTTAACCAGCAAAAATACGGGGATACACTTGATATTGATAGATGATGATTAGGTATTTCTCAAAGGGGTTATGAACCTATGTGGTGTTTTTGAGGGATTCTGACATTGCCCATAGTGGCACTCCCTATCCATCAGCAGAAGTGGAAGGATGAATGACACACCGACACAGTTGGGCAATACCCAGGAATTGCTCGAAGGATTTCCGACCAAAACATGGTCGTTCATGTCATTCAGACATCGTGTTGTTTGGAAGGTTTGAAAAATGTTTGGACAATGGTATTATAAACCAGTTTCCGCATTAAATTTCAGAGTGTACAAAGATGATATTTGCCTCCGGATTCATTTCGAGTTTGCCTTTGCGGGAAGGGTGCGGCGCCTACACATTCAAGTGGAAAAGAAAAGCCACATATTCCACAAATTTTTGTTCCGTGCAGGATTCATGTGGCTTTGACCAGAGGTATGCTCCCAAAATCTCCCAAACATGTTTTTCACTGGTCCATATCATACTGGTTATCTCTCCAGATTAGTCCATATCGCAAATATCCCCAGCAGATATCCCTCGAAGCCAAAGCTCCATAAATGCCATAAATCCCCGCAACCGAAGTAAGGTTTTTTCACGGGTGATCCCGGCATATCCATACCACGGTGGTGCCCCGGCCCGTTCGTGAGCTGTGAAAACGCTAGAGTCGTTGTTGTGCAAATATTTTTTTACTCCAATTTCACGTTTGGGTTTATGTTAGATATATCATGATATATCTATACTTGCTATGGTTGTAAAGCCACTTACCCTCTGGTAAACTAACATAACTATGAAGAATCACCACCTTTAATGGGTAAATCAACTATTTCGACTGGGCCATTTTCCAGTTCGCAAACTGTAAACGTTTACCAGGCCGGGTATAACTGGGGGGGCACCATCGAACGTGGGATCGAAAATGACATCAGCAACGAGCTCTGGCGCTCGGTGGCTTCTCAATGAGTCGTCAATACATCAAAAAGACTGGGCCTGGTTGGTGCTTTGGAACATACATTTTTTTAATGAATTTCCATATATTGGGAAATCCCAGCTGATATTTTTCAGAGGGGTAGGTCAACCACCAACCAGAGGGGTAGGTCAATTCCTGAGTATCTCACCAGCCATCGAAAAGTGGGAAAGATCGAGATCCAGCCATCCCAGGTGAATTCATCCAGCTCCCTCCAGGTATACTCCTTACATCAGCCGCGTGCGTCAGCAAGCGCTAGCTGTGATGGATAATGTTTTAAGCTCAGCACAGTGTTTCACTGGTGGACACAGCCGGAGTTTTTTTGGCTATTTGAATGGGATATTTTGTCATGGGGAAAACAACAGATTTCCATGAGAAATTTCAAGCAATTTGAATATAATCAGTTGGAAGTTGGTCCATCAAAGTGAGGATATATATATATGATATATATATATGATATATATATGATATATATATATATATGTATGTATGTATGTATGTATCATAAACCCTATTAGTTATGCTACTGAAGTAAACCAACTTAACCAAGGATTTGTGGCACCACCTTATACAAGTGCTTGTTTGTCAGCGATTTGATAGGGTATTGCGAGGGTGCACTGGAATGCATATTAGTTGGGAAGCTGAAAACAAACGAACTCTTCTGCCCTCGAAGTGATTGATTCTGCTGGTGTTTTACGATCTTCCTATCAAGTGTAAATGTAGTAGAGTATGTTTCATCCTATTTTACTGAGAAATGGCTTGTCTTTTTTGTGCTCTGAATTCAGACTTGGCCAAAAGAAGCAACGCAAGAACTCCGTCCAACTCCGCTCCAACTCTTTCCATGCGTAAAAGCCCAGCATTTTCCATGTGTAAACCGTGGCAAACCTATAGCTATATTGAATAGCTGGAGGGGAATACAATGCAATCTAATGCAATCTAATGCAATCTAATGCAATCTAATGCAATCTAATGCAATCTAATGCAATCTAATGCAATCTACTGCAACTGCAATGCAATGTAAAGGAAAACATCTTACTGCAATGTAACTTCCCGCGATAGTTTTGTGTTTTCTGAACTGCAATCCAATGTCTTTTTTGTAGTGACACATAATATGTCGACATATAAACATACACATGTGCATGTACCCTCTGGTAAACTAACATAACTATGGAAAATCACCATTTTCAATGGGAAAATCCACTATAAATGGTCATTTTCAATAGCTATTTTGACATAACCAGAGGGTACACATGGTCTGAATAGCTCACTGGGAGAGATCAACACATGGGCGAACATGACATCGCCCGTCATGCGGTCAATCTGTCACAAGCGCTCTTGGAATGGCTATAGAGTCTATGGGGTTTCCCATGGAGGGGTATGGGTCAAAATTTGCTACCCAAATACTTACAACATATGGTTAAGACTACTAGTTAGATTGGCTAGTACTTAGTACTATGGTTAATACCATTAAATATGCTTAATTACAAAAAAAAACTGTTACCATGGTATAAACCATATTTTAATCGTATTAACCCTATAAATACTATTAAATATGGTTAACACAAAATAGGCTTCCCTGGGTCCTAAGTGTTGACCCATAGGTGAAGCCGTAGCTTCTGCAACCCGGAAGTTCTATGGAAGGAGGAAGCGAAGCTCAACAACCTCGCAGATTTTCATTGGACACCTACCCTCTGGAAAGCTAACATAGCTATGGAAAATCACCATGTTTAATGGGAAAATCCACTATAAATGGCCATGTTCAATAGCTATGTTAAATTACCAGAGGGTATCTATCTTTTGTGGTGATTTATGTTTTCCCATTCTTAAGGATTGACCAGCAGTATTTTTGGTGAAATCTTTGTAGGTGATTTTCATCGCAATTCGACATCCATTCGACATCCGAACTTCTGCCGACTTCTGCGGACGGTGAAATTTTTGATGGTCAAATCTTCACCTACATCCTAGGAATTTCTAGGTGAAATGGGTGAACTCCTGATTTTTGAAGGTGGAATTTGTTGCCATTGAAGTCGAAGCACCCGAATTTATGGCTTCGTCTGATTTCTCGGATACCTCTAAGTCATTTGACCCCTATTTTTAATGGTTTCCAGTGGCGATTTTCTCGCCATATGGTGCTGCGATTTTCTCCCAACACGGGTCGGGTCACGCGGGTCACACGGGTCCCGAGGTAACTTGGAGTGGCGATCTCCTAAAAACCCTCGAGCTGAATCAGCGAGAAATCTTTGAGGATACAGGCGCAATGCTGAGGTTACCCTCTGGTAAACTAACAGTTCGCTATGGAAAATCACCATGTTTAATGTTTACATCCACTATTTCTATGGCCATGTTCAATAGCTATTTTGACATAACCAGAGGGTACCCTCCAGTAATTCACCGGTGCAGAAATTCATGGAAATGTCTTAAAATTCCATCGATGAAATCCATGGAAACCCATCAATTTGATGGTTAAATTGATGGTTAAATCCATGATTTTCCATGGTTAAATCCAAGTAATCTATGAATCCATTAAAATCATGTTCCATGATGTTCCATGATTTTCCAATATTGTTCCATTGAAATCCATGATAATCCAAGTAATCCATGAAGGGAATTCTCCTTTTCAATGGAACAATCATCGAAGTATTGCTGGAGTTTCCGGCTACGTGAGGTCACGGGGACTCGGATCAACGATCCGCAGCATGTTTAGATGGGGGATGTTTTATGGGCATATTACCGGAATTGGGAATAAAACTACTTAATTAATGATTATGATAATAATAATAAATAAAAAATAATAAATGATAAATATAATAAATAATAAATAATAAATAATGAATAGCAAATAATACTAATAGCAATATATATATATATGTATACTGTATATACATCATAATTTGTAACAAAAAGGGGCCGACATATGGGTACATAATGGGGTTGGTTATGACTCTTATGACGCATAATACACCATGGATCAGAACTACTGATACTCTTACAACAGCTTTTTTTTTTTTTGCGAACAGTCGGAGTTGGTATGAAAACAAGGTCTTGATGATGGCTGGAGTCAAAGTGAAATCTGGGGATTGCATCCGCAAATGATGTGCAGTTGAAAGCAACCAGTTGTAGTTTTTTTTTTTTTAAAGAAACAACCATCGGGATTTCATAGCGTCATAGCATGCCACAAAATATAAAGAGGGATTTGACCAAGAAACACAGACGAGAATCAACAAACATGTGGGTGATCAACAGCAAACATGCGGGATTCAATCAACAAATCATGATATCTATTACAGTATATTACCCGAAGAAAATGGAGATCCTATCCAATCAAAATGCATGGTATCCAAACGGACAGCAATGGTACATAGCCAATATCTGTGGGGACAGACACCTGAGAATGTCCACGCAACATTGGGGCACGTTTGTCATGGTTTATCAATCTACCTCTGTATGTGGGGTTGGTGATGATTTTGTTTTGATATACCCTCTGGTAATCATGGCTTGCTGGACAATCCACCATTTATATATTATTTTCCCATCAAAATACCTTTTTAGAGTGGATTTTCCATTGCCACATATGATTTCTGGAGGGTACGTCGAACTTTGCTTGACATTTGGGGATTCCCGAAGAAGTTATCATTATTTTGGCATTTGGCATCTAAATTAAGTTTTGCGCTCAGAAGTTTGATCTGAAATACTAGTCCGTTACTCATATGATGATGAAGATGATGAAGATAAAGATGAAGAAGAAGAATGAGATGAATAAAATGAAGATGATGAAGATGATAAAGATGATGAAGCTAAGATGAATAGATTCAGAAAATGTAGATGATGAAGAATAAAATTAGATGAAGAACATGAGTATGATTTAAGATGAAGATACACATGACGCATCGAAATAAGAATAGGATTAAGAACGTTAAGACAAATATGAATCATTAGAATAGGAATAATCAGATGGATAACATGATGATGCTGACGATGATGACGATGACGACGATGATACGTGAGCCATTCGTTCCGCAAGCATTGTCATTCTTCATTTGTTGAATTTTGACCAAGTTAGTAGATGACACCCTTTCTGAATGGGACCGGATTTCATGTATGTGTATATATATATATAGATGTCGCAGTTTCATCTGTTCACCTGCAAACTTGGTGCGGTTGTGGGTCAAAAAATGGCACCCACGCATTTTGGATAACAATACCATCCCCCCAACATAGACCGCTTGCCATGGCAGAGTCGTCATGTCAAAGGCGAGCGCCCACCTTAGCATGACCAAAATCGGTGATTTTTGACCTGGCCAAAGCCCACTTTTGCTAACTTTCCCCGACTTTCCCCCTACGTTTGTCGTTTTTGACATATCCATCTCTTGGAATCGACGGTAGCGACGGACCTACGTTACGTTCCAGCGCTTGGCCAGGTGAGAAGCGCAACGCCACCGAGATCATGCACGCCTACGTCGGTTCTGGTCTCGAGGTGTTGTCCGATAAAGGCGTGGAAAGCTACGTCGAGTTGTGGATGCAGTGGATCTGGATCCCCCGAAGGGATAATGTCAACCCCGGATGAGACTATACCATGGTTTATTAATTGGGGGGTACTCCTCCAATAGTCATTTCATCTGATACTTTTTTATTTGGGGATAGGAGGTGCAAATTTTGATGACTCCGTTTTTCGGGGTCAGGTCTGGTCAGACTTTGAAAACCCGAAAGTGGATGAAAGTGGATGGTTTGGGATTGTAACTGACCAAATATCTGCCAGATTTTCAGGGCGTCATGCTCTTTCGGCCCATTTTCACCTTATCACCATGTTGTACTCAATAGCCACTGTTGGTTGTGATTCGGTTGTTGTTTGGTTGATAAAGAATATATCCAATTTTGGTAGGTCATACCCATATTGCGATCTAATATGCGTATGTATCTATATCTATACGTATATGTATATTTATATTCTGTGTATATATATATATGGCCTATACTATACATATCTGAATTTTGATCAGTGATAGTTATATCCCACAATCTGGCTATGAAAATTCAGGCTCGTGTCCCTGGTCCCTCTTAAAAAAACCCGGCTATGCATCTGTTTGGGGTCACCTTTGGTCATGAAAAAGCCTGTGAAAAGATGGAAAAGTATGGAACAGTCATTGCTCCAATCCTGATTTTGAGTGGGAAATTGAAGCAAAACTAAACCAAATTCGGCATTTCGGCATCTGTTTGGGAAATCCGTTTGACGTAGACGATATTCCTGCTTTGTGTTCCCCATATTTATGTTGGCTTTCCAAACAATCGGTCCACCCACCAAACGGGGGCGATTTCAGAACGAAAAAACATGACATATCCAGTTTTATCTGCAATATCCCCAGATAAATCATTGCAAGTGGCTTCATCACCATCATTTCAGATCATTTTCATGGTTCACCCTCACATTTTTCTTGTTGAAGCACCCTTTTTTCATCACCATGAATTTAGCATGAATTTTTTGTCGCTTACCCTCTGGTCATGTCCAGCTTGCTGGAAAATCCACCGGGGTTGGACTCTTCAAGGTGAGAAGCCAACAGTTCAGCAAGTTATTTTGGGTCAACTTTTGCCATACATCAACTCTAAATCCATATATAAATCCATAAAACATATATGAATCTCATGTTTGGCCAGTTGAAAATTCCAATTTTTCATCTATTTCACCATCATTTCCTCATCATTTTACCATCATTTTTTGGAGTTTCCTCACTTTGTCACAGGGTTTGGAACTCGCTGCTTTTCATCAGGCGGACGCGAGGAGTTCCGTTGCGACATCATCGAGACACCCACGCAATACGATGGAGTTGGTACTCAGTGAGTGCTCGGTGAATCCCAGCCTTAAAGCTGGGTCAAGCTTTGGTAGAGACGAACTCGTACAATAAAATCTTTTGCCATGGTGAATCAATGGTGAATCAATGGTGAATCAATGGTGAATCAATGGTGAATCAATGGTGAAAATGGTGAATCAATGGCGAAAAATGGTGAATCAATGGTGAAAAATGGTGAATCACCCTCTGGTAAACGTTCACAACAAACTATGGAAAATCACCATGCTATTAATGGGTAAAGCAACTATTTCGACTGGGCCATTTTCAATAGCAATGTTAACGTTTACCAGAGGGTAATATCCTACTAATTGGTAATCCCATTCATCCTCAACATTATCCCATCATTTATAATCCCCATAAACTATACATTTTTCAGAGGGGTAGGGCTCAACCACCAACCAATGGTAAAATTGGTCCATTCCATTCACCATCTAAAAACAGTTTTGTTTTTGACAGGTAGCTACGATTCACCATGAATGATGATGAAAAAAAAACGTAGCAAATATCAGCTGGGATTTAGTAACATCCTTCAAATGGGAATATATATATAACTTAGAATGGGGATATAACTTAACCTACATCACCAACAAGAATGCGGATATTTAGTGGAATATTGATAGAAAACAATGGGAATATCATGAGAATATCACAGGACTTTCTACGAAACAGTTCGCACTTCCCCAGGTCTCCGATTTCGCTTAAGGGGCTGGTCCATTTGCCGGGATTGACCCTCCAGGATTTAACAGGGCACCCAAAGTTGATGGATACCCTCTGGTAATTTAACAGTTTGCTATGGAAAATTGCCATTTATAATTTATAGTTGATTTACCCATGAAAAATGGTGATTTTCCATATGTTAAATTACCAGAGGGTAATCATAGTTGGTCATCATTTTTTTAAATGAAGATGATTTTTTTTAAAATGAAGATGACAATGTCGCCAGATGATTGCCCAAAGGTCGGATAGTTTACTCAAGTTGCGATTGGCGATGTCACAAACCACCAGATTATTCGACAATTGTAATCCCTTTTCCTGGATCTTCGTTCATTCTGGAGTCCCCCAAAAAGGGTGATTTCTTGTGGTTGGGGGGATGAAATCACTCTGAAGAAGGTCTGATACAACGGAGTCTGACAGGTTTTTTTTACCCATTGGTTGTGGGTTTGGCACAGAGATTTTTGTGCGATGTGAGCGGGTATATACCAATTCTATCCAATTCTTAGATAGCTTACCCTTCGGTAATTTGTTACATATGGACCACATCAGCAGTTTTTAAGTTCGGTAAATCACGATGAATCTTTGGGCCATGGCTTCCATAGGCTATGTAACTTACATAGCCGGGTTTTTCGTCCCAAGCTGCGAGTCGGTCGTATGATTTTCCTTGAATCCTGATTGTGTCAAGTTTGGACGACTGATGGATGAAAATTGAGAAGACAACTGAGATGATAATTGAGATGATTATGATGATGATGATGATGATGGTGGTGATGATGATGATGGTGGTGATGATGATGATGATGCTGGTGGTGATGATGATGATGGTGGTGATGATGATGATGATGCTGGTGGTGGTGATGATGATGATGATGGTGGTGATGATGATGATGACGATGATGCTGATGATGATGGTGGTGATGATGATGATGACGATGATGGTGGTGATGATGATGATGATGGTGGTGATGATGATGGTGATGATGATGATGATGATGATGGTGGTGATGATGATGATGACGATGATGATGGTGGTGATGATGATGGTGATGATGATGATGATGATGGTGGTGATGATGATGATGACGATGATGGTGGTGATGATGATGATGATGACGATGACGATGATGATGATAGTTTCAGATTATGATGAATGGCATATTTTGTTCATGGATATTTGTGCCCATCTATGGCAATTTGAGTACGGATGATGATGACGACCACCATCCCGACTCCAAGGTGTGCGAGGTTTCCGTTGGAACTCCAGCAGGCGCGTACGTCGCCATTGGTTGGGGATATCAACCACGAGTCTCGTAAGTGGTTTGTCAAACGCCATTTTACAAGCCAGTTATAGATGGGATACATATAGACTAAGCAAGTTATATTACGGGGTTATGAACCACTTGCTGATAGCCAAGTTGGTGCAAATCATCAGGTGGACTCCATGGTTTATGATAGATATATTCACATATATACCCTCTGGTAAACTAACATAGCTATGGAAAATGGCCCATTTATAGATGGTTTACCTATCAAAAATCGTGATTTTCCATAGCTACGTTAAATTGCCAGAGGGTATATATAGATATACATCGAAGTACTTCCTGGAGGTTATGATCCAACAAACAGAACTACGGGAGCACCACCTTGTAAGCATGGAGAAACATCAAACATGTGATTATTTGTTTGGGATTACCATCTGGTAATTTTTCATATAGCTATGGAACATGGCATAACATGGCCCATTTAGTTCTATGATTTACTTTTTGAACATGGTAACTTTCCATAGCTATGTCAAGTTACAACAGGGGATCAATGACGAGGGAAACTAGGCATTAATGAGCCCAGCATAATGGTGATATTTGGGACATATACTGACACTACGATGGCGATATTAATTTGGCTATTTCAATGGGAGATTTTATGGGAATATACCAAGCATAACCGGGATACTAATGGGATAGAAGTAGCCAACTTGATATGATCTTTGAGTGCATGTCTGAAAATGGGGGATTTAACACTTACCAACAAAAAATCTTGATATTTAAGGGACAATTGTGATGTGGTGAATCTAGAATTCGATAACTCATCCCGACTTACAAGAAATGGTTTAAGTACATTTGGTATAATTCAGCCCCAATGACTTACAAAAAATGCTTATTTAACATAGCCATGGAAAGATCCACCATTTTTCAGTTCGGTAAACCTTCTATTTCTATGGGCCATCTATCCCATGGCTACGTAACAAATAGCCAATGACTTACAAAAAATGCTTGGTATCACGATAGAACACCTCAGATTGAAGGTGGATTGACAGTTCTTGGTCTCAATCGAACCATGTCGAATTCGCTGGTGTTTGCTGGTAGAAGCCATGTTTTTTTTGTATTCTTTCCCGTTAATTTTTAGCCATTTACAGGTGACAATCTGATTAGGCTCTGACTGAATTGCCGCTTTTTGCCACTGATGTCACCGTCATTTTTGGTGAAATCTGTTGGATATTACATCCCATTGAATTGCTGAGAAATCACTTATTCTTTCATGCTCAAAGCTCGCCTACGCCCATAGTTTTCTGAAAGTCTGGATATTACATGAAGGAAAAACATGGCTTGTGACCCACGAACAAATGGCCTCGAGTTCACTGAAGAGCAAACAACCATAGCAGCTAGCAGGTTTTTGTCTGGACTATGAACGTTCAAAAACATTGGATGGGTACCCATGGGGCCCATGGGGTCATGGGACGAACAAAACATAAAAAAACATGCCAAGACATGGTGGGGTATCAGACCTCCATGGTCTGATGGTTTTTCATATGCTTATGATAAGTTATATCCACTGATAGGTTCACATCAGGTGCACCCTGAGAGCTGGTGACTCCGGATTTTTGCTCCGCCGCGTTGTGTTTGTTGGTTCATAAGCCAGTTATATGGTGGTTTCCATAGTCATCAAAAGGGATCCCCAAGCTCGCTGGTTTAGACTGGATCCGAAAGGATGAGAACTGGGGGTACCCTCCGGTGATTTAACATAGCTATTGAAAATTACCATTTATAGTGGGATTTACCCATTAAACATGGTGATTTTCTATAGCTACGTTAGTTTACCAGAGGGTACCCCCATGACTTCGGAAACCTCCATTTTTCCCCCATGACTTTCCACTGAGAATCCGCTGTCCATCTACTTTTTTAGTGCTGATCCCATGACTCGCCAGGCTACTACAATTTCACCTACGTGATGCAAGATGGCGGCACCGGCAACGGGCACGGCCGCAATCGCTGGGACGCCACTGGGCGTGAAGACATGGTGAAGGAAGCAGAAGAATGGCGGCTTTTTATGGGAATTTATAGTGGCTTATGTTGATTTATGATTTATAACGATCTATACTGATTTTAGAATCAGTTGTACTGATTTATCATGATTTGGCATGATTTATACTGATTTATAATGTTTTACAATGTTTTAGAATGATGTTCAATGATTTATACGGGGTATAATGGGTACCAAACATGGCTGGGAGTTTGCCCCGAACTTGTCACAGAGCTTTCTAGCTGCCGATCGAGGTAAAACTGGCTGGGGAAACAAATGGAGAGGTTATATATTATATTATATTATATTATATTATATTATATTATATATTATATATTATTGATGAAAAGGGGCTGTCTCTGCAGTTATAAATGAGCTCATCAACCCACCAAATCAAATCACGTGGAAATAGCTTCTACAGTGACTGCGTGTACGGTTTCCTTCAGGAACTATGGCTACGTAGGTTGGTTCAATGGTCCCTTTTCTAGTTGATGTCAGGACCCTCTGACCGTCCCTAAACTTGGAATTGCATTCCGGGAACCCCAAAAAACTGCGAAATCTTCCCTGAAGAACGGTGGGGGTACAATGGTTAATAATGGTTCCTGATGGTTAATGATCGTTAATGATGGTTAATTAATAATGGTTTCATGATGGTTAATTGGGAAAATGATTCAGTTTAATTGACTTTAGGGGGTACACTGCACACTTTTTTCAGACACGCATATTCATCCATATTTGGGTAACACTTCAGTGCCTCCAAAAGTTAGATCTTTGAAATACAAAACAAGCTCTTTAGTCCTAGGCCTGGTTGAAGCCCATGATTCTTCTACTTGGTGGTTCATCCCACTTAGTAAGTAGGTTATAACCCCAATTGTAAGTGGATTCAGCGTACTTATAATATATAATATAGTATATAGTATAATATAATAATATAACATAATATATAATATATAATATAAAATATATAATATATAATATATAATCTATAATCTATAATCTATAATATATAATATGTTATATTATGTTGTATTATATTATATTATATTATATTGTATTGTATATTTATATTTATATTATATTATATTATATTATATTATATTATATATTATATATTATTATATATTATTATTTATCATATATATATATATATATGTATGTGTGGAATATTTTGTATTACACATGTGATGACATATGGCTTATATATAGATGAGAACAGAACAGATCCGATTCGTGGGCTGGGGCCCATTGGGTATGGAGCCTCCAGGTTCCGGGCTTGCCGCTGGTGAACATGGAGGGTCGGGAGTATGCCTTGGAGGTCGCTTTCTGTTCACGGCTTTCCATGGCTGGAGATCTTGGGGAAAATGGGGGGGAAAAATTCCGGCCTGGTAATTCGAACTGTTTGCGAACTGGAAGCCATGGCCCAGTCGAAATAGTTGATTTAAACATGGTGATTTTCCATAGTTATGTTATAGTTGATTTTCCCATTAAAAATGGTGATTTTCCATAATTATGTAAACGTTTACCAGAGGGTCTCCATTTTTTTTTCAGTCATAGACTGGGGAGGATCCTGAAGATGTTGGAGGCCGAAAGAACTTGGGAATTGAGATTTGCGGGACCGAGGAATTGTAGGTGGTTGAAAACCCACATCAAAGTGGAGATACTATGGATGGCTGCGAAATCCTGCACCAGTTGGTAGAGGGTTTATCCCATACTAATCCCATTATTTGCGAATAGCTGCCAACTGGTGCATGATTTCGCAACCATCCACAGTATTTCAGATATAAATAGAGGATGGGGCCCCCCAGTTATAACTGGGTTTATAAACCCTTATAACCCCTATTAACTATAGTTATATCTACCATAAAGCCACTTATAATAAGGCAACTTAGCTATCTTGGGGGCCCCATCCTGTAGGGTATATGGTTATTCTCAACTTGCCTCCGTGGGATGCACCGGCGAAGCTTTTCACACCTCACAATCCTGAACAAAAGATAAGACCTGGAGGATCACGTTTTTTTTTGCGATTTTGGTGTATGGAACCCAATAAATTGACCCAAGATGCAAATGGACGTTTTTTTTTGTTGAATCCTCTGCGGTTCCCATTTGAAACTGGTCATGGGTGGGGAGGTGCCCAGCCATTCCCAGCCAGACTTGCTGAGCTTTTTTGGGGAGCATGAACCAAGCAGATAACCTTGATGTCATCTGGTCCTTTAAAAAACCACAAGCGAATGTACGAAGTGAAACTGCACTCCTAGAATGAGTTTCCCGGAGAATTTACAGGACCTCCCTATCTTTCAGGGTAACCATGATTTCAATGGCTTTCAATAAACAATTCCCAGACATAAATCAAGCCATTGATATATGACAAACGGATTACTCACCAATATTCACTTTCTACCCTCTGGTAAATAAAAAACATGTGGAACATCCACCATTTCCAGATCATTTCCTGCGTTTCCCGAGTGCTTTTCTTCACCAGCATTGCTTCCCACCATGTGGCTGTGGCAGGTTTTTCCCACTATGCAAAGCTTACAGAGCAGGAAGGTCGCGGGTCTAGACAAGTGGGGAAGACACGATGTGCAGTGGATTTCAGCAACAAAATTGGAAGAATTCAGCAACCAGATTTCCGCTTGAACCGAAATCGGTATCTGACCAACGAACCAAATCAGGATTTTGGAGCATTGGTTCTCTTGTGACACCAGGCATATGAACTGTAGAAATCTATGGGATTTATGGGATTATCAAACAATACAACTTGCTTGGGGGACCACTTTTCTGCATCTTTTTCTTGAGTTTGCCAAGAAAAAGAGCGACTCCTGAACTCCAAAGATAGAGGACCCCTCGGTTTCGGCAATTCCCACTGTTTCGGTGGTTTCTGTGGAAGTCTCACGCCACGAGAATTATGGGGGGACCTCCCGCCGTCTGGCTCAAGATATCATAAACAGACATAGAAAACATCCAATTTATTTTTTGAAATTGAGATCATGGTAAACATCAACATCGTGTTGCCCAGCGGTCGCAGTGAAGCCTTCTCTGTGAGGCAGACGTCCAAAGTAGAGCTCTTGAGGAGACACGCCGAGAACAAATTTGGACAATGTTTCTTGCGGCTGGTCACTGCGGAAGGCCGCATCCCGACCAATCATGAAGACGATTTGCAAGCAGCAGGTCATCGGGTTGGCAAATGTCTTGTTTTGGGGGAATTTGAATGGTTAATGTCAACCCCTCATTCATGAGCCTTCGGGGCTGTTTAATTGGCCGGTGCCATTTAAGTAGCACATGATCAATCTTTTTGGGACCTGGGATACCCCACAAACTAGTGAACCAGGGCCTATTATTCAAGGGTTGACCTCGATATCCCCAAGGGTTGGGTGATTTTTTGCATGTCAGGTATCACCCCCAAAGGGGTCTTACAGATGGAGACGTCATCACTGCAGTTTGGGGGGTGCGTTTGCTGCGATCCTGGCAGACGGATTGGTAGTTACCTGGGGAGAGCAAAGGATCGGCGGTGACAGCTCCAGGGTCCAAGATCAGCTCAAAAATGTGGAGCATATTCAGGCCACAAGTAAAGCATTTGCTGCAATCCTGCAAGATGGATCAGTCATTGCATGGGGCGATCGAGAAGCTGGTGGAGACAGCTCCAGC
>Ga0126342_10004891_pt1 | contig 23120 bp, 20 predicted proteins | sample Cyp1metagenome_FD_92528 | JGI IMG/M metagenome (GOLD analysis project Ga0126342, IMG submission 92528) | Coral microbial communities from Lord Howe Island, Old Settlement Bay, Australia - Cyphastrea 1 metagenome | ecosystem: Host-associated > Invertebrates > Cnidaria > Coral ...
CTATCTAATCTATCTAATCTATCTAATCTATCTATCCTATCTAATCTATCTAATCTATCTAATCTATCTAATCTATCTAATCTATCTAATCTATCTAATCTATCTAATCTATCTAATCTATCTTATCTATCTATCAATCTATCAATCTATCAATCTATCAATCTATCAATCTATCAATCTATCAATCTATCAATCTATCAATCTATCAATCATCTATCTATCTAGCTAGCTAGCGCATACATGCATACATGCTGCATACATGTATCATTTCGTTCATTTTGGATCTATGTGGATGTCCAAGATCCCTGAATATCGACAATCGAATCCGACATCAAAGTCTTTGAACTTCCCATCCCCATGACTTCAATTGTATGTGCGCCCCATGTATTCGACTTGAACCCCCCAACCAGTCATCTTTCTTTCTTCTCCAAGATGTCACTGACTATCAGTGAAAGAGAAGAACTCGTTTAAAAGTGACATTTTAATCCTCAGAACAACCTCATCTCTCTTGGAAAACTCATAGTTTCCAGGTGGAGCCGCCCTATGTACCGGAATCTCCATCTGTCGCGACTGTACAAGACATTGTTTCCACCATACATCATCCCCATAGTGGATGTATCCGCCAGTGGTTGACATTGCCTGATCCTCACTTCCCTCACTAGATTCTAGATCTTACCATTTAGCGGGGTATACACCTTATTGGTTGTGTCTCAAACATGTGGTGATTTTTGAAAAACCGGCCGCAGGAGCTGAGCAAAGAACTCCAGGAGATCACCTTGGATGTGCTTTCAAAGCGCTGTAAGGCTTTGGAGGCCTTGGTGAAGTGCTGCGAAACGCAGCGAAACTGGGCAAACTGGACAAGTATGGAGAAGTCGCTTCAAAGTTTTTGGAGATTCTGTCGATTTTCGGCGCGCGATTGAGGTGAACCAAGAATTTTTCATGGGAAAAGAAATAGGATCTAGATCTAGACTCTAGACATGACGTGACAAACATGAAAATATGAGGCAATGAAATCTGAGGACCAGCATTCGGAATGGCTTGACATTTGAATTGCTGGCTTTAAGATCGTTGATTTGCACTTGTATTAGTGCACTCTTTTGGACTGCATCCCGGGGTGGAATCACGTTCTGTGAATCAATCCATTGTTGTCTTCAAAAGAAGGGTGCCCAGGCATGAAACCAGACACCTTGGCTTTTGTCCGGTGTCCACACGAGTGCGACAAGACCAATTTTCATTGGGTTACAATGGATTCAGGTCACATTTTTTCTGAGATCCATTGGGTAAACAATGCCAGGACTGTCCCGACGACAGCCCGCCACCTCCTGTCAGAGCTCGAAGTGAATGAACTGTTTGATACCCTCTGACTATCTCTGACTACTCTATGCCCTCTGCTAAGCACTGGCATGGCACTGGAAAAACCATGGATCTAACCAAGTGCCATGGAGTTTTTCTAGTAGGAGCTAGAGGAACGAATCTAGAATTGGTGGATGTTCCATTGCCATGTTAGATTTCTAGAGGTTATTGCTGGATTTTTTCCAGTTGAACTCACTTGGAGGCACAAGCCCAGCAGCTGACTGAAAGCAATGAGCAGATGGCGCCACAAGCCAAAGATGCTGGGAAATCTGAAAGGTCCTGGGTCAGCAGCGGGGGCTTTGCCACTGGGAGATTGGATGCTATTGGATGCTAGTGAAAACCCTTCTTCAAGCTGAAAAAAGTTGAGACCTCCAGTTTTTTGACTTGGCCAGTTTGTTTCGGAGCCTGTCTGCGACAAGAAGACTTAAATAGTGATTGCTTGGCCTGGCCCGAATCAACTTCCAGTTGATCCTTCTAATCGCATCAAAGTCTGGACCAATATCACAATTCTTGCCGAGTCAAGACGTCAATATTTTCCAACATACATTACATTACATTAGGTCACATTACATTGCATTGCACTCCACTCCATTCCATTCCATCCACTCATACATATACACCTATACACATATACCAAGTATTTGCTGGTGACTTGCCAGTTGCAAGTCTTACAGTGTTTCATACCAGTCACAACCTCGCACTCGAGGCCCGCCGCCGGTGCAGGTCGTTGAAGAAATTGCAGTCGAAGCTTGAAGAAAGTGATGCCCGCAAGCGATCTCTGGAACAGGTCAGCAGAACAAAAATACATGAATTCTGAATTGTATGTTAAGGAAAAACCAGGGAGGTATAGGGAGAAATTTAGCCAACTTTTTTTTTACTGTGGAGTGTATTTTTTGTGACCAAATTTTGGGGTGAAGTTTGGGGTCTGTACCGATCTGGATGCGCATCCCAGTGGGCGACTAATCACGGTTTGTTCACCCAGTTGTAGATGGGATGTTTACCTTAGTTACCTATACAACATATTTAAGATATCTCATATGGAATCTAATCTCATATATTCATTTATATATATATACATATATATACTATATCTTTTTTGCCCTCTCTTGTATACCTTGCAGGCAAGCATCTCGACGCCGATGACCATGACGAACTCTAAGAGACATGCATTGGATGGCCGAACATATCACAGGCTTTCAAACCAGATTCCAATCAGGGACCCAATGGGATCTACATATATCTACCCTCTGGTTATTTAACATAGCCATGGAAAATGGCCCATTTGTAGATCGTTTACCTATTAAAAATGGTGATTTTCCATGGCTACATCGATATCTTTTCCTATGGCTTCACCACCGGTCACATCGCTGCGAAGGAGCTGGGCATCGCTGCGAGCACCACGGCAAAGGAGAGCGGCGCCTTGAACGCCTCCTCCAAAGCAAAGAAGGTCGCGCAAAGTCGCAGCCAGGTGCCGGGCAGTTCAGATACCGTTGGAAATGGGCAGTTCACCAACAAAATTGGGATATATATATAATATTATATATAGGGGATTTCCTAAACTGGTGGATCTTTAAAATAGCTGGATGCGAGGATAACTTGGGCTAAAACGGTGCCATAAAACACCCATGACTGGGAATGGTAAGTTTATACCACCTATAAAAATGGTGATGACTGGGGGATGTCCTAACCTGGGATCTGCAAAATGGATGCTTCAGAATGGAAGTTGGTGAAGGTGATGTCCGACACTTCCAAGTGATGGGGGATACGGGACCGTTTTTCACCATGTTTGTTGGTAGTTTAAGTCTTTTCCATGGTTGGAAGTTGAACAACGGGGAGTTCACCAAGATGGTTTATGATGGAACGTCCGAGGAAGCCTCCATATATTGAGAGATATAGCTAACCATATGGGAATTAAGGTGTGTGTCTGAAAATGGTGTATACTAATAACACCAGGGAAGTTCATGCGGTTCTTGCTGCTTGGGGATTGGGGCTAGGGAGGGTGACCATTGGTTAACCCATCGATGGGAATTTGTCCAGTGAATGGAACGGAAAGATGGCGAAGGGCAGATCTCTGGTGTAACATGGCTGGAAAGTTCCCCAACTAGATGGAGGTATATAGCAAGTTTAGTTCGCTGGGAAAGATCATCTCCACAACCTCCCCAAACTTTAATATTTGATTTTAATTTAGTTGACAATCTTTATTAATCTTCCATTAATCTACCACCCGGTAACCAAACGTGGCAACGGAGAATCCACTACAATTGGAGGTTTATAGTTGGGAAAATCAACTTAAACTAAATTGGGGATTTTCCAGCAAGCCATGTTTGATGACACCCGAGGCTAATCATCATTGGATCCTGGTAATCCCATTAAATCACCATTAACTCGCTATTCTTGTTGGTTAAAGTTAAATCCCATAGTGTTGGTGAAACACTGGATTTCAATGATGAGTTAATGGTGAGTTACATCCCTATGTTGAATCCCATGTTAATACCATGAACCTCAAATCACCCTTAACAATCTCAATGTTTCTTGGTTTCCATCCCATATGTTGGTTTCATCCCTGCTATGTTTCATGACACCTACCATTGGACCATCGCCCCAAGGAGCTCCAGCAACGCGTCCACGACTTGGAGCAGCAGCTGAAGACTCCGCAGCAGGCAGCCCCGGCGGCGCGGCAGGCGGCGTTGGACAACAAACGCCACGACGAGGCGATTGTCGCTGGGACGCGGCGAAGTGATGCCGCCTGGTGGGTCCCGTTCGGTCCCGTTGGGTCCCGTTGGGGGGTTGGAGATATCCATGGGGTGGAATATTCATGATATTGGTGACCCTCCAGTTAAACATGGAAAATCCCCCATTGAGTTAAAGTGGATTTTCCATGACTTTTCCCATCCAAAGCTCCATTTAGAGGGGATTCTCAATTGCCATGTTTGATCACTGGAGGGTTATTTTGGGAGTTGAGCAAGAAACAAGGGGACTTCAGTTTTCTGTAAACCCAAAGCAGCCAGAAAGAGGGTGGAAGTAACAGAAACATTCTCAATTTGGACAATGAAAATCCAGTTTTGCTGTGGGAATCCAGCATGATTGCAGCATGATCTACCCTCTCAAATGAGCTTCGCATCCTGTTTGGGTGATTTGTCAGCACCAAAAAATGATCAGTGAGGGGAACCAACCAAAATCACATCATTTCAGATTGGTGCCTTCCCACACTTCAGCCAGATCCCATGCTCCCCGTCCCGGCATTGCACTTTCAGCGAAAATTTACCCGAAACCCCGAAACTTAGTAATTCTTTGGATAAACTTGGTGGTATAAAAGTACAAAAACCATGGTGTCCTTTCAGAAAAAATCCATGGTTTCACCATTTGGTCGGATCATTTTCATTGGGAAATCATGGGATTCTCCGGAGGGTTTTTACCGGCTAAGGCCAAAGGGGAACAGGAGAAGCTGCACCTGGCGCAGCGACTGGAGGTGCCCCATAACAAGCAACAATTTGGATGGGAATTGAACCAAGAAACTTGGGGATGTATACTTGATACATCTTGATACTTCCGCTACTTGATCAGATGATCTAGTTAGCTAAGTTGGTTTAGGGCTCAGCTCGGTAGATAAAGCAACGAACATCACTGGGGGCACCACCTTGTAAATGCTAGGACAATGGCTGGAGAATCTAAGATCCAGTTGCTGAGATGGGACTTCTTACAAGTACAGTTCTCTGAATTCTCGCGCCATTCGCCATTGATATCTTTCCTAGACTTGGATAGAGTTGATATGAGTTGATGATAGGAAAATTTCGAGGAAACCTCATGAAACTTCGATATTTGAGGGTCAAAATCCAACTAGTTTCAACGGTAGATCTTCCCTTCAATTGACTGATACCACGCCCCACTGGTTCCGTCCTGCCAGAGGCGCTGGAGCAGGAGCAGAAGCGCGTGCTGGAAACGGAGAAGAAACTCTTGGAGCGCCTGACCAAAAGTCAGAAGGCGCGGCTGTGGGTAATCCTCCAATTTCTTGGGATTTATGGGTACCTGTTGAGATTTAATGGGGGTGATGGGATCTATCATCGGACTTAATGGGGATTTGGGTGAAGATGATCAGCCGTGGAAGACACTGGGTGGCAGCCGGTGGTCATTTGGTTATGGCTCGAAGTTGTGTACATATTGCATAATTCAGTTGATGCCACATAGTCTTATTTGACAGTTCATAATAAGCACCATATCATGCCAGATCATCATACTTCAAGAGGATTACCGTATTTTTTCCCTCGTTTTCCCGTTGACGTCGACCACAACATGACGTCTCTCAAAGCGGCAGAGTTATGATGTTGAAGGCCATTTCATGTGGGCCTGGGTGGCGGTAAAGCATGCAGTGTAGTGATCGAGCATATAAAACACATACCAGAACCCTCTATGCCGTTATATACAGCTAACCTCATGGATTATCATGTTTATATAAATATACACAATGTTTATATATATATATATTCACATAATATACATGTGTGTATAATATATATATATGTACACACTATATTTGCGTATTATGTATATATATATATATCTATATACCAATCCTTTTTATATTTCGACATTTGAGGCCAACCAGTCGCTGGACGCCCGCTGTGCGCCGCTGAAAGTGGCGGCCCAGGCCATGCGGACGCAGCAGCAACGCCTGCGTACGGAGGCGCCATACGGAGGGCTAACATGGCCATGGGGCGTTCGTTGATTCACCTTTTAAAATGTGGGAAAACCTATGGTTTTCATAGGAAAATGATCAATAAATGGTGGGTTTTCCATACTATAGATGGTTTATCCCACTATTTATAGGTTTTCAACCATCCTTTTGGTGGTGCAGGATTTCGCAACCATCCACAGTAGGTTAGTTGACCAGAGGGTAATGTATTACTATAGTAATAGTTATTGAAAATACTACGATGATAGTAATAGGTATACCATATGTATATAGTATAATAGTGATAGTGATAGTACTACAATGATTACCAATATTATACTATAACCACAATGTAATGATATGATAATATCATCTATAATGTATCTATACCATCTATAATTAGATATAATTATATAAAATTATATATAATTATATATAATTATATATAATTATATATAATTATATATATATATATATGGTAATTTATATTATTGTGGTAATATACTGTATTACTACAATGGTTACCTATATTAATACTATAACTACTATAATACCTATAATGATTTACTAGAATGTATCTATAATGGTCTGAATTCTATCATGTTGAGTTTGCTTAGTAACCGCCCAACAGATTCAGATTGTAGTAAATCCTATCCGCAAATGATATTTCTTTTACGAAAGTCTATATGTTTTGGGCTTACCATAACTATAATTGAGACTTCGCAAAGACACATTGGGGGAGTTCAGTGACCAAAGATTGAGGACTTACAAACACCAACAAATTGAGATTTTGCCAATGACTTAACCACCGCCAGGGGATTTCAGCAAACATGGCAAGGTGCAGCAACAAGAGTTGGGGATTTTTCAGCAAGCAAAACCTGGGAAGATGACCAAAAAGTAAAGGACGTTTCAACCAACACATGAGAACAAATATTTTGATGTGGGTGAAACAATGCCATAAACCACCCATGACTGGGAATGATAAGTTTATACCACCTATAAAATGGTGATTTGGGGAATGGTTTGTGATGGTTTTACCCGCATTATATAATTTGTCAGAGTTTCTGACCTTGAGTCACTGCAAAACGCCTCCTGTGCAACTCAAAATGTCGACGTATAGAATTATAGAATTCTATGAAATCAAACACCAACCGGTGCCCCTGCAAGGAAGAGTGCCAAACCAACATAGTCAAGAAGCACCCGGATTTCACCACGAAAACCAACAATTTCAGGGTGAATTCACAAAGAAACTCTGGGAATATCACAAAGGTGAGGATGTCGTCAGAGTTTCAAATATCAACCGACGTACAGTGTAACCGACAGTAGTGGGGAAATATCCAAATCTGCTGGAAGTATGTTTCGCTGGTTTCGAGACTTTTTTTGATTTTCCATCTAAAAACTGAGATATATCGATGTTCCCAGATGACTCTCGTATTCATGCGTTTTTTTTTGAGTCAGCTTTCATGGTCCCAGAATATCCCAGATGACTCGTTTGGAGCTGAGGTGACTGAAATTGGAACGACTTTCAATGGTGAGGTGAAGAAAATGCTCGAAGCCACAACAAAGGTAAGAGACACTTGGCCGCTGGTAAACTTAAAAAGGCACCTGAAAGTTGAGAACCCCCGACAGAATGGCTTTTGGACGACCATATTTTTTTTTTAGATGAAACATAAACAACTTCTAGATTCGATTGTTTGTCCTCTATCTTAAAGATCGAGGAAGTATTACCCTCAGGCAATCTCACATGGCTTGCTGGAAAATGCCACCCAGAAAAGAATCATTAGAACTCCCATCTATGAGGAATTTCCAATGGCCATGTTGGATGACCGGAGGGTAAACTGACCAAATTCATCTGGCCTTGGGTCCCGAGGATCGGACGAAAGCCTTGGAGCAGAAGCACAACTTGGCCATCGAGGATCGGGCGTAAAAAAAGGAGATGGCTAGCTGGGTAGACCGTCTAGAAGAACGGCCGTGTTTTGGTTGCTAGAGATCATATATAAGGCATATCTGTATACATATATACGGTTGGATATGCAGGAATTTAAATATGTTATGTGTGTGTACATAAATACGCATATATTTGATCCATGTAATATCAGATGACTATTGTTCTCACCATTATGATGTAATCGCAATCTTCTTTATGTTGAATGACGTTTGCACGTTTGTCATGAGGATTCCAGATCTTACTGGATGCTTCGTCCAGCCCTGTTTCTTCAGAAAACAACAGATGATACCCAAACGGATTGAAAAGACAAGCAATTCAAAGGTGGTTGGCGAGAAATCTACTATGAGTTATGTACGTAGATGACTGCCTGTAGAAGTCCCCCTGGCACCGTAAAATATGGCTACAAATACATTCAAATCCCCTTGTATTCACATCAGGTACGGCTTAAGTTTCCAGAGATTTTGATCGATCCCCACATCCTCATGTTTGATGGTCAAATTCCCATGTTTGGTGGTTGAATTCCAATATTGGATGATTACATAACTCCTATTTTGTTTTGGGGGGTTCCATGGTTGTTGACCCATCCCCATATCATGATATTGAATTCCGATCAAAGGAATAGGGAACCTCTCATAAAGTGTCGTTAAAACCATGTTTTCCTGCAATTCACTCTGAAATGACTCCATTGACTCCATTGATCAAATCACTAGGCAACAATAACTCTCTGTTTCTTGCACCCCGTGACCACGCAGGACCGGGACAAACTCCAGACCCTGGTGGCGGAGCTTGAGGCCGCGTGCGCGGGCAGCCCGTCGGCCACAAAGAAAAGCCGCGCGAAAGCGAAGGTCTGCGGGAGCACTTTTTGGGTTGATCTTTGGGGGCACAGATGCCCAGTCCAGTCGCAAGGTGGGGTATAACGGTAGAACCCCATCCACCTGATTTTTGATCAAAATGACTTTGACTAATCAGGTTTCACATCATTTTCCCTGCTGTGGACCTGGTCACCCTTGTTGCTACTGTCCTCTGACGGGATTTTCTCCACACATATTGACAGAAATGGAAGCAACCTGTCTATTTCTCTTCGCAGTGACTCGCAAAACGAAGCCTTTCCATTTCAGGCGAAATGAAATGTCGCCAGCTGAGTACCGTGAACTTCTGAATTCCTCTTGTTTTTTTGCAAGTGAGTCTCACACCCTTGAGTGGGAATGCAACCGCTTGGCCCTGGATCAAGCTGGTTTGCTTACCTGCCAAAGCAAGGGACAAATCCGTGATATGCATAGCTTAGCGCTACAGAGTGCAACCAAGCATTGGTGCCGCATTGCTTGGAGGTCTCCGATGATTTCTCATCAAAAAGCGAGTGCTTCTCATCGATTGCACCTGTCTTTGACTGGGTTGCCATGGTTTGATTTCTTTTGACTCTGTTCGAACAGGGTATGAGCAAGGCATACTAAGCATCCCTTTTAAGATTTTCAATATTCTTCAATCAGAAGTTCTGGTGCAAAATGGTTTCCCCTGCCTCCTTTTCAACCTTCAAAAGGGCGATATTCAAATCGAGGGCCTCAAAACTCAAAACGCATTTCATTGGAGGGTACATGGCAGTAGGAACTTACCAGGTAGAAATTTACCAGCCAGATGCGAAGTGGGTACAAGGGTTTCAGAGATTGCCCAGAACATCCTTTGCCAAAAGACCATGACATGGTGCATGTCTTGGTCCTCTAGTGGGACATATTTTGCTTGGTCACATCTCTCATGTTTCGGGTCTATACATTGACTTCACCAATGCAAGACTCATTTTCCAACCATCAAATGCAGGATTTTGGAGGTCTTCCCGGTTTTTTCCCATGATTTTAGAACCATAATTTCCAACCAGATTGCAGGTTTTTTCCAGTTTTCAGCTATATTTTCCCCTTGGAAAGCCCATGCCAGGCCAGGCCCTAGCCCCCCCAGGTTCGGCTACACCTCAGCAGTGTGGATGCGGAAGGCTCCTCTCGGGCGATGGAGCTCTTCAAGTTGCCCCTCGGCAGCCCCCCATGCTGGGCGTGGCTGGGAAGGTTGGGATGTCCAATTTTTCTTCCATTTTTTTCTAGACTTTGGGGAATTTGGGAGATGGTTTTTCTACACATTTTGGGAAATTGGAAAAAATAGATCGACTTGTGAAGATCGAACAAAAGGTTCGAAAGCTTTAGAGGAGCCGACATCAGCCGATGCGGATTGAGAGAAATCGTCCAGTTGAACCTGAAGACAATGGGCCATATATTTTGATGCTCTCCATAGACAAAGGATAAAAGATGATAAAAAACTAAGTAACTCATTTGATTGATCATTACTACAATAATCATTGCTAGTGTTTTTTTTATCAGATGATGCTCACTTGAAGATATTGAAGCAGCAAGGCTTCCACCATTTCCACCGGCACGCCTGAAAAATGCTGCAGGTTGGACAGCGACGCTGATGACCTCTTGAGTCCGCGCGATTGTCTCAAGGTGACGGTTTTTGAGCACTGAAACTGCAGCTCACATCCTGAAAAACAAGCATCTATGTACAGTATATATATATATATATATTTATAATACACATATATATATATATGTATATTATATATATATATATGCATACTGTATATGCAATGATCCTGGAGTAGAAGATGGAAAATCAAAAAAAACCTCACTCATATGAAAACATGTTTGAACATCCCATATTCTATCTATGCTTCAGAAGGACGCTATATATATATATACATACATATAGCCACATACACATAAACAACTTTTGCAGGTTGGATCTGCACGGATCCCAACACAGTATGTCTCCATTTTTGGTGGTGATATCTCCTTTTGGGGCTTAGAATCACCATTGCTTGAGTTTCCTGTTGGTTCTATCATGATAGTCCGTCCCATTTTTCCCTGGGGAGGTTCAAGTTCAATTTTTGCATTCCGAAATCAGAACCTGAGCACGTCGGACAGCCACTACTTTGCGTGAATTATCTTACAAAATGTAGAATCTAGAAATGCTTCCAGAAGCCTTGTGGAGGTATGCAGACTTGGGAGGACTCCTTTTTACTTCTACAGGGTTGTCTACAGGGTTTTCACCTGTTTTCTACAAACCACAAGGGGTTTAAACCTCCATTGCAGGCCTTCAGGGGCGCCGCAGCGCTGGTCAAGGACTGGGTCTGAGCGTTTGACCAAAGATATTGAAGTTTGAGCCCCCAAAACAGTTGTTACAACTCAAAGAAAGATCAAACAAATCAAACTTCTAATAACTGATGAGAATGATAGTTGACTATAGTTGGGATCCACATATTCAAGCCAATGATTTTCAAGGAAGAAGAAATGGATTTTGACCCAGGAACCTTAGGATTAGACCACGCCCAAAATGGGATATGCAACGGCTCAAGGTGTGATGGTTGCCTAGAAATGGAGAACAAAAATCGCAGAATGAGTTAAGATTATTCACCATGTTTTTTTTTTTTTTAAATCCAATAATACCATTCTGAATGTTTTTTTTCACACTGTTTTAATCCTTGCCATTCTTCACCCCAAGATATCCAGTGGATTCCAGTTCAGGAACGTGCGGACAATGCACTTCATCAAGAGAGACTCAAAGCCTTCCTTCGAGAACGCGGCCACTCGAATTTGACGTCTGAGTTACTTCGGAGAACGCAAGTCCTGAAGAGAGGAGTTTTCATAGGGGTTATACATGGTTATACTGCTTAATATATTATAGGGTGATGATCATAATTCATGAGCCGGGAATCCTCATACCAATAATTGTTTGGAAATTGTTCAATAGGTCTTTGATGCCGCTCATGTAGAGTTTCACATATTCATGATTCAGCTGGAGAAGAATCGGCTCAGTCAAACCCACCTAGTAGCCACACCGACAAGCGGTCGTTTGCCTTCTGGTATGGAACATTTCAAAACCAAAAGCCAGCACCGACTTGCCTGTACTTATCAAACACGGCAATGTAGCATACTCATTTTTGATGGGTGATTTGCATTACCATGCTTACCTACCCGAGGGGACATACCAAATTTTGGCTTACATAAGTCTCTTTTTTTGCCTTTTAGATCCCCCTTTTGATGTGAAACCTTTTACACCTGCTTTTTGGCCCAAGTGAGGTCTTCCTTTGGATATGCAGATCCCTCGTCACAAAGCACTGGGTGGTGATCAGTACAGTCGCGCGATGTCACTGCAGAGGCTGGTGGATCTGGTGGTGCCGGGGGGTTGACTTCGTGTTGCAGATGGCCTGGGCACGGGCTTTGTTGATTTCAATTTGCTTCTGAAGTCGAAGGTAGCCGAATATAATTGGGGGTTTACAATGGTTTATATGCGTTTATCACTAATTGAATTTGGATGTTTATCAAATTTGGCTCCCAATCATCCAATAATTTGGATGTGCAGCACCATAGCGCAGGTACTTGGTGCTGAAGTACGGATCCTTGTACGAGGCTATCCACTCCATGGATTCCTCCGGCATAGGCGGCCAGCGTGGGATTCCTCGAAAAATTCTCCCATGGGATTTCCACGGCGCACGGATGTTTTTCTGCATCTTTTTGTACCGACAATCCATTTAAACATTTTAAACCAGTCATTCTCGAGTCATTCTTGTTTGATTCTGGGGTGCTCCGGCACAGAAACTGAGTCGATCTAAAGTCCATTTTTGAGTGTATCATCCCAATATTTCCTCAGAATCTGTAGGATTTTGGTGGATCTTGGATATTTTGGGATGTGCTAGAAAGACAAGGACCTTGTAGTCACGGAAATAGCCAAAGAGGGGAACCTGAATACGGAACCCACACATTCCAGGCTTCGTCAGCAAAGATGACTTCGTTCAGCGTTTGCTGTCGGATCGCTATTGCCTCTCTGAATATGAGGCGGGAGGTCGTGAAACACGGAAGTTGTGGTTGAACAGTCCAACACCTGTGCAACTTTTGCATCAAGTCCTGCTGTAGGTGTGGGTCCTGTAGGTACACAGCTAGGTCAACCCCAAATCTGGGTCCAATTGTTGACTCATCTGATTGGACGTCCCAGCCTGCACCAGGATAGCCAGGATACCAGCGAGTTTCTTAACCCACACCCATAGTAGACAATGCTGCTAGAGGCAGAGGGCCTCTCTTTGAAATGGATGTACAGGAAGACATGTCGATTTTGGTCTCAAAATCAAGATGCCTCTTATCATCCATTGGTTCCCCCATTCAAAATTAACATTTTCGGATGTTGGGTTCCCATGGGTTCCCCCGTTTTCGGCGAAACGCCGAGGCGGAGGAACTCTTTCAATCCTTTGACCCTTGGGGTCCGGAGCCAAAGAGTGGGATGGTTGGGTTGGGCTGCTGATAATTGCTGATAGCTGGGATGAATGGAACGAACATACCCACAAACTCCCCTCCTTCTGGGGGTATTTTTTTTGGTATGTTTCAATCCTCCAATTTCTTTCGGGGCCAACATGGGAACATGATCTTGTTGATCATTGGTAAGGTGGGTTGGGGGGCAATCACGGGTAATTCAGAGATAGATAACAATAACAATGGTAAAACATGGTAAAACCCATTACTCTTTTAAGATGGTGATTGAATCCCGGCGAGTATTAAATACCCCTTGAAGAAACCCTGATGAAATGTTCTGGATCTATTTGGGGGGATTTATATAATATGATCTGAGGATGGAATCGTAAATCCCAGTGAACACTAGTTGACCCCAGTTAACCTCAGTAAATTGATGTAAACGGGCAGTTTTAATATGTTTTAATCCTGTTGACTTATTTGCTGCTGATCAGTGGTATTTATTCCTTTGGGAACAATGTTTCGGGGTCCGCGACTTCTTTTACTGTAATTAGTCGCCTTCACCTGTGCTGGATGTGAAAAAAGGATAAACAAGGATAAACAAGGAAGACACCAATCTCTCGCCCAAATGGTGGGTGCTGTGGACATCTATGGTCGGGAGCATGACTTCATTTGCTTGTTCCTTCCATGAACATAGTGAATGTCTCCGCGGCCAGATCATCATTTCTGCCTTGAACATCTGGGATGACGAGATGAAATGACACTGATATTTGAGTTATTTTTTGGTACGGGGATGGTTTGAAACACCAACTCATAACCAATTTCCCCAGGATCTCAATGACACTTGCCATCTCCAGGAAAGGGCTGGTTGCCTCTTCAACGAATGCTGGAATACGAGGCTACCCCGCGGCAGGGTGGTGATGGTTTCATGGTGAACAGATGAACACCTTGGTGATGCTGACTTGTTGCCTGGTTTTGTGAGCGAATCTTGAGCCGTTTTGAGACCCTCCGGTGTCATGAAACATGGCTGGCTGGGTTCCCCTATCAATGGCTGGTATTTAGCTAGGTAAAACATGGGACATGACACTGGGGGGATTTTGATCATCAGAGTCATGTTTGATGACTCTCTGGGGAACCTCTTCAGGTCTCTGGAATGGAATGGCTGCGACCATGGGTAAATGCTGCTGGGGTGCCCGAGATGAGAAATGAATGTCTGGTGGGTTGCAGCTACTCGTTTGCTGATGATGAACTTTGGCAGATGAGGTAACAACAAGGAAATAGTCATAAACGTGCACCCTCAAGCATGGTGACCCAGGAAAGATTGGTAAAGGCACTCTCAAACATCGATGCAACAAACACAATGTGAATGTTGAAGCCTGATACTCGACGTGGCGAATTGCTGAAAACTGCTGAAACATCGACACACATGTAGATACACGTGTCTGCAAATTGAACAATACATTTTTCAATTCTGCCAGCTCTCGCACACTTTTTTCCCTCTGTGTCTCGCTCTAATATGAACATAAGCTATATACATATGTGCAGAGATTAAACATGCACATATAAACAACGCGCAAGAACATGTACAAATAATGTGTATATATGACATGCATTGACATGCTATATACGTATATGAATGATATTTTGATATAACTGAACACTAGATGTATACATAGATGATGCTTACAGATGTAAATGGTATGTAGATATAATTATTGACATAAACATATATAATTGTATAATATAATACATAACTATGTATATAGATGACACATATAGTAATAAATATACACATGTATATCACTTTCATGCACATTGCGTATATATATATACACAAATCATCACACAACATATTTACACAATATACCAATATGTTTACATCCTAACTACACACACACATATATATACATATGAACAATACATACATACATATAAGACATACATAAATAAATAAGGAAAAACACATGCACACACGCACATAAACGTATAATAGGGTGTACATATACACATTATAATCATTTTCCAATGCCCGAGGCGTCACCACGGAGCGTTTCCCCACGTGGCTCTCCTTCGCCGCGCGGCACCTCTCCGCGCTCCGCGTCGCCGCGGTCTGCATCGCCGCGCAGTACGGCGCGAAGGCATTGGTTGTGCTGTGGGGTTGTCCAAAAAATGGGGGGAATGTTGACCAAGATGTGGATGAACTGGGATACAACATGATAGAACCAGCACTATCATAGTATCCAGTGACATTTATGGGACGATAGGAGGCTTCACGTTCTTTTTGTGATTTCTTTCCATCCCAGGGATGATCCTTACCAGGTCTGGCACCAGATCGCCCGCGCTGGCCTGAGATAGGATGATCCCTGAAGTGGTTCATAGCTGCGGCTATAGCCATAGCCACTTTGCGCGAAATCACCGAAGTTTCGGAGTTTGGGCACCATCCCAACATATCCCAACCAGACCTGGGAGAGTTTAGGATCTGGAGCAGTTGGAGGTGCTATCCACACTGCCAACCCCCCTGTGGATGGTCGTGGTACCGAGGATCGTTTTTTTGCCTCACCACGGAGTGCTCAAGGTGGGACGGGGTCTCCCAAAATGCAGAGAAGTTGTTTCTGTTTCACCTCGGGTTTAGTTCTTTGAATTCGGATCATCAATTTTGGAGGATTGAGGAGACATCAGCGATGCAGGCGATGCATTATGTTTTGGTTTATTGATTTCAGAACCTGAATCCCCCAATTCGTCCTGTTTCAAGGTCCTCTGACTTGTCGGATGGTCTAGTGACTAGTGGGCTTCTCGCATAGGACTGCAAAAATGAGCAACGACATGGTGTATACAGGGATATGGGGACTCACCCGTAGATGGGGATCCCTTCTCACCATTGGTTTCCCCATTGAAAATGGCCAATTTGTTTATAATTTTGGGGTCTCCCATTTCAAGGTATTTTAAGAATCCCCATTTTGCTGCTGTGGCAGGAAGTGGTTGGATGGAAGAGGAAGTGCCTTGGATGTGACGGTGGATTATTTTATTTATTATTATTCATGGTTGAGAGGACTGAATTTGTCTTTGCAGCCACTATGCAATTTGTGGACTTTCCTCAGCAAAAACAGGTGTTCTTTTGCAGAGTCCAAACGATGTCCTGACGGATTCTGGTCATTGCCGCCTGGAATCCACCCATCGTATTCACCATTGGCATGTGACTGTTGTCTTGATGAGCTGGGATTGAGTTCTGAGTTCGCCCAGCTCATGGGCCTCTAAAGGTACTTGTTGGGATGATCATCCCAATCACTTCTTAGTTAGCCTCAGAGTTCTTGCTTCTGCCCTTTTTTTACTGGGCAACCCTTTTGATTTTGCAAAAGTCATGGCTTGATTCTTCGCCACAAACCGAGAAATAGGACATATAATGGCTGCCACTTTTTTTTTTTTTAAACATATATCACATCTCTCGATCTCTCTCTCTCTCTCTTTCTCTCTCTCCCTCTCTCTCTCTCTATATATATATAATTATATAATTATATATATATATATATATTGTGTAGCCTATCCAAAACATAGCCACAAGCAGGGCCCCCATCATGACGCTTCCCGGCGCTCTCAGCTGGCGGAAGATCGCTCCGACTTTCTCTTCTCAGACCCTGGGCGGTTGGATGGACCACCTCCCTCGAGTCCTAGGTGCCGGTTGGGGATGATGGGTATTTTCCATAGCCATGGGGGTATCCCAATAGCTGGATGCTTTATTTCATGGATCCTATGAACATGGATGATTACCACCAATTTTAGGAAACCTCCATGTGGATGTGTTATAAAGATGGTGATCTAAATAAAAAGGTCTTACTGCGGTTGAACACTGGTACCCATACCCAGTCGTTTTCATGGATAGTATGCATGATGCAGACATTTAGTCATAGTGAGCCATTATTATTGTAGAATGATCATGATCATATCAGAGGATCTTGAGACTTTATCACAATTTCAATGATGATAATAACAACAACGCAAAATAGTTGATAACAATATTACATGATATTAATGTCCACACTAATCATTAACATGGGCATTGAACTTCTAGAATATCAGAAATACCCTCTGGTAAACTAACATAGCTATGGAAAATCACCATTTTTAATGGGTAAATCCACTATAAATCACCATTTTCAATAGCTTTTTGTATGTTTACCAGGCCGGGTAATATAGGTATGATATCAATATCTCAGTATGCCATCCCCTTAAGAAAGTTTCAATGCCAGGCGTCAACCAACCAAGCGCTCTCCACGGTCGTCTGCGCGACCTGAACGCAGAGGGTTGACCTGAAAAAACTAGGGGACTTTAAGGCAGGAGTTTTGTCATATCGCACAACGAATTTATTTTTTGATGTTGTGTATTTGTTTAGTGATTTATTTTTTTTATTGATTCGATTATGATTAATTTGAATGATGTTTGAAACAATCCAGGAAATACCAAGCTGAAACGGCTGTTCTTTTCAAGAAATGACCATGACATTTGCAGGAAAAAGTTGGATTTTAGTCTACGCTAGATGAGATGTATTTCTTTTTATCTTGTCATTTGCAGGGAACATGTGCAGGAAAGGCTATAATTTTGTGAACATCACCCTGTATCGATCGGCAACTTGAAACTGGGGATGTCCCTGGCTGAACACTTGTGCAACTGTTCTGTCTTTGACGAAATCATGGCAGCATTGCTGCTTCCCCTCTCAAACTGAATGCCACATGTCATTGAAACCTCATATCAGGTTGTCAGAAGTATAATTTTCAACTGCTTGGTTGACTCTTGTAATGGGATTACCTCCAATGAAAACAAGCAATAGGCAACTGATGAGTGCTATCCCATAACAGCCCCAAGGCATGAGAGGCTTCACATTGCTGGGATCGGACATAAAAGGCACACCGGGGGGTTGGGCTGCTGGGGGTACCAAGCACCACCGGGCTAGGTCACTTCTAGGTACCTTAAGAAAGAAACAACTATACATTGTGCACTGGAACATCAGTTGGTGGATGCCGATAATTGATAGTCCATCTTAGAAAAACCGAACAACTTGTACCCTGGGTTGATTTGACATAGCTATGGAACAGCACCATTTTATAGAGGTGAATCATCAATAAATGGGCCATTTTCCATAGCTTTGTGAATTTGGTGGAGGGTATCTTCCATTTATAGATGATCTGGTTGGTGGAACATTTTTTTATTTTCCCCAATAGTTGGGATGATGATCCAATCTGACTACTATTTTTCAGGGGGGTTGAAACCACCAATTAGTGATTATATAACCATTTCTAGAGGTACATCATCACCATTTCTTCCAGCCACTCTGGTTCCCCAGTGATTCGTCGCTGCCAGGGCCTTACCTGGTGATGATGCCCTCCGAAGCGCCTATCAGAATCTGGAGGAGGTGCGATGGTGCCAGTTGACCCAGATCCTCCCCCAGTCGATGGAAAACAGCCACAAAAAATCGGTACATCTGGATTTCATGAGGAGAAGAGTGGGATATTTAATGGGATATATAACCAACTATGGTAACAAGGGTATGATTATGGCCATGTAAATTTTCACTTGAAAAGGGTTCCCGTAATAATCTTTTAGGGCACAACTAGGTCGCTTTCTTTTCAAATGAAGATCCGGAGATCACAAAAAAAACCGGCGAAAAAATGGGGGGTGTTTGATGTCGGGAAGGGATGACCATATTGGATCCGCCGAGCTTGGTCATCTGTTCTGGTGGGAATCCAATGACTGGGGAAAAGGTCTGTGATGAAAAGAAATGGACAAAGTGTTTTATAGTGTTTTATACAGTAGTTGGAAGAAACTCTTTATACCTTCGACCCGAAAGGATCATGTTTGATTCTTTCGGACTCAGAAGAAAGGGTGCAACGCAAGATCCGCAACTTGCAAGAATGGGGTAGGGATATGTAGGGATAGCAGGAAATGATATTTCAATCCCATAAAGGCTTGCTGTTCATTTTTTGTTGCCACATTTGGCCTTAACATCTGTATTTTATCTCGTGTCATGAACAATCTACTGTAGTTGTGCCCAACAGTACAAGACAACCCAACCATTGGTTTCTCCCAACAGAAGACACCATCAGCTGTGCGGTCCCAAAGTTCTGGACTCATCCATTCTTATTCATTTTATTTCATTTTCATCAATTCATGATCAATCAGTTAGTCCGTTCTTATTGACTTTCATCACAATTGATTCCTGATTTCCGACCATTATTCCCCCAAGCACTTTTTCGAAGCATTTCCCCAGACTTTTGCAGGCCAAAAACCTGATGGATGAGATGAAGCAGAAGGTGCGGCATGCTTTGCCATCCCGGGAAGGTTTCATCCGGAAACCCATGGGATTCTTGACAGGATTGGAGATGTTTGAAACCACGCGAAAAAAGTGTCAACATGAAATGCATTTTCATCAAGCACAAATGGGGATATCATCCACTGAAACGAGTTTTGATGCAAAATGGGGTTTAAACGGACGCACATAGGGATTGAACCAACAAAAATGAGTGCAACATGGTATAGAAACGGGTATAGAGTAGCTATCCCCGCTATCCCCACATAGATGATTCGCAGGCCAAGGAGCGAGCGGCTGCGGCCATGGTCGGCCCCTGAGGGGGTCGTAGTGTTTTTGGAGACAAAAAAAGGTCGCTTTGAGTCACATCAAAACACCAATTTTAAATGCCGAAGATTGCCGAAGTTGGTAAAGTTTCACAAAATTGTTGTGATCATTTAGTTTTCTAGCTTTTTGGAGGGTACTATAAATAAAAGCTAATTATTATATTATTGCCATCGCCGAACACACCAAATAGCTGGGGAACTTAATAGCCCCCAATCCCCCTCCCAACCGCAGACCCGCCTGCCAGAAAGCTGTGGACGAAGCTCGAGATCGTGCACAGGCTGCGAAGGCTGGGTGCTCCACTGATGTCTGGTTGGTCGGTTGGTGGTTGGTGGTTTTCGCTGTTGGTGACATTCCAATGATTCCAATCTTAAACGTCTCAAACCCTACTTGCGAAGATGATAAGACAGAGGTAGCGGCCTTCCTTGTGAAAGCAGATAGAGCATGTCAAAGAAATTGCGAACATTTGGATATTATGTAGCTTCGTAGGGAACACAATGAATGGCTGGGGAAATCACAACTTTTTGGGAAACTGATACAGAAACACATAATTTCTGGATACCGACCTGCCGCTGCTATGACGGGAACATTGCGAAGGCTGAAGACATTTCGATATACATCTTGTGATCAAATGCGGCTGGTGCTTTCATTTTTTTTTTTGCCACTTGTCCATTGTCAATTGTCCATCCCTACCTTTCATGGATTGTAATTGACGAAGACCTTCAAGATGAATGGCTGTACCAGCTCTGCCCTGGAGGCAGCAGCAGACGCTCGACTGCATTTTTTGTATTGGCACTCGTTTTTTTGGGCCCAAAAAACCCAACATGAATATATGTAGCTTTCCTAAAATGGGGGATCCCCCAGTCACCATGGGTTTCAATACCAAAATGGTCAATTTCTGGATGATTTGGGGTACCATTTGAGGCCGCACCTGGGTTTCTGGGCGAATGTCGAACCACTGAGGCATCCGGGTCTGTGCCGCCATCCCTGCAGGCAAATGGGATGATGATTTTGAATGACCAATGAAAGTGGGGGTTTGAAACCACCAAGAGGGATTTCAAACTTCTGCTATATCCCACTTTCAAAAAAATAAATCCAGATGACTCACACTCATACTAGGTTAGGTGGAAGTGCCAACCAGGCAACAGTTGGGTGACTATTTTTTGTTGTCTTTGGGGTCCTGAAGTTTCTGGGACACGACATACCCACCCTGCCAATGCTTTTTATTTGAATTTTACTATTAGCTACTGTAGTACTTTCCTGCGTTGGCTTTTGCTGACCTATGCCAATCTTTGAAACTTTGTTGCCACTCCATCATTCTTTTCCCTTTTGCATTCGGACCTCAATAACCACTGTAATGTTTGTTTTCAGTCAGCATCTGGGGATTGGTCAATAATTATACGAGAATCCACGGTGTTTGTCAGTGAACAGTAAAGCCCCGACTTTGACCCAAATGAGTTGAAGGCACATCTCAAGAGTCTACGATACCTCCCAAAAAAAATATACAGTGAAGGACACGGAGAGGTTGACAAATCTTACGAAAGAGTCGCAATGGGCGAAGGAATGAACAAAATTGGGACAGTGATCAGACAACAGAGGAGGGAAGGAACTATGAACCTCAACCAGACTCGGAACATTGACAAGAGACAACTATGGAACACCCAAGAATGAACGAATTAATGACGTGGATGACATCATATTTGATGAACAGATCGCTGGAAACACCTTTTTTTTTCCCTGGCAAGAGGAGGATCACAAACATCGCCATGCGAAGGCCCCTGGTCCTGTGGAGCGCTTCCGTGCCAGCAGGTGGGGGTGGATCGCTTTAGAAACGTCTGAAACCCTTTCGAACCCCCATGCGAAAGCCATCGGCATCTGTTTTCCTGATCCAAAAATGATTCAAAGCCTGCAGATGTGTTTTTGGGAATGTGTGTGTCTTAAAATGGGGGAATAACCCCATCAAATAGCTAGTTTGATGGGACATATATGGACATACGATGAATGATATTGATTTTACATAAGCATCACATTTGGGAGTGTCTTATTTTCAAAGAACCCCAAGCCTGCCGCAGCAGTGACTCATCCAGTCAGCTGGAGGCCACAACGTCCTGAAGTGCCAGCCATCAATCTGCAGCCGGTGAAGGCCAGTTATTCGTTGTAATCTGTTTTATATTATGTTTATATAATTATATATGTTTATATTATGTTATTTGGGTTTGGTGATAACTTAACTAGTTCTATCTAGTTCTTATGTTAGATATACATTAGATATACCATGATATATCTACAATGGATTTTCTAATTCAACTGATATTTGAATTCAGGTGCTGCGATTCACCCCCAAACATGATACCGGGCTGGTCCTCCCTGGAGAAAACTTGTGATTGGATGCTTCAGTGATGATAGAATATGATATGGCTATATATGGCTGAGATGAGTATCATCACCAGACTCTGGGATCATCGGCTCTGTTACAGAGCTGTTTTCCTTTAAGTTCAATTTGAAGCGCCATAGTATCCATAGTGTTTATCGATAGTATCCATATGTATCCATGGATATTGCCAGACCAGGATGACGAGTCCTTAGTCTTGCCCCCAGTGCGGTCACTGCCTGGAGTGCTCGGAGGAAACTCGGGGGTATCTCCGGCGCAATGGGAAAGCTCCGTTATTTCTGCAGATATGGATTTTATGTGAATTTCATCAGATTTCATCATTTGGTTTTTCACCATTTTTCAATCGGGATTTTCGATTGCCATCTTTTGATGTCTTTCATCGTGACCAAAGTCGACCATCGCTCTTGCGTCAATACAGGACGTAAAACTCTCAGGTTGATCCATTTCAGGTGTCAAAGTTTTGAGATTTTCTAGATCTTTTGGATCAATAGCCTCAAATGATCAAAGAAATACCTCAATTTCTAGATCTTTTCCCCACTTTTTGGGTATTTCTTGGATCATTTTGATAGCCCAGGGGCCGTTGACTCCAGCAACAACTCCCCGCGAAGCCGCAGAGGCCACCAGTGGCTGGTGCTTTTGTTAGAGGAACTCAACCGTCAATCACACATTTTATGATCTGATATGGTATTTTGTTGGATTTTCCATGATATATATATATATATATACGTGTGTATATATATATATATGACTGTCTAGTGTTTGGCAGGCCTGGGTGGACAGTGGTCATTCCTTGGTGGTTGGTTAAATAAGGTAAAATCAATGCCAATTTTGGCTCAAGTAAGTATTGATCCAAAATA
>Ga0126342_10004892_pt1:0-2500 | contig 23120 bp, 24 predicted proteins | sample Cyp1metagenome_FD_92528 | JGI IMG/M metagenome (GOLD analysis project Ga0126342, IMG submission 92528) | Coral microbial communities from Lord Howe Island, Old Settlement Bay, Australia - Cyphastrea 1 metagenome | ecosystem: Host-associated > Invertebrates > Cnidaria > Coral ...
ATATGCCAGATAGAATGCCAAATAGAATGTCAGAAGATATGTCAGATAGAATGCCAGAAGATTTGCCAGTAAGAAAATGTATAAATGTCATGGTGGGGATCACACGAAGTAAAGTAATTTTTCAGAGTGCTAGGTCAACCACCAACCAGCTCTAAGAGGTGGCTCCCATGGTTTATTTCATGGAGCATCCCATTATATCCCATCTATAAATGGATGATTTGGCTGGGGGTAGCCCTATTAGGTCACCTCCAAATCTACTCAATCTCTGGGGATTCTCACCATGAACCGCGCCAGGATGGTTTCTCCTCGGGAACCGGTGTAGTTGTCCTAGCAGGCCGGAAAATTGGGGACCCCCAGTGACCCAATGGAATTTGTCAATGGAATTCCCATGGATTATGATATATGAGCATTTTTCCCAAAAATTGCTATTTGTGGGTATTTTGTTTTTTTAAATGAATTCCAATTTTGTTAAAGCGGCTATTTTTGTGGGTATCCCCCTATTTTCAGACAAAGCCATATCGACAGCCACATCGACATAACTGCCTTTATCATCACCCACCGTCTCACGCAGTACCAGTAGTTGGTGAATGTTCCGGTGCTGGGATAGGTCCAGCCATTCAAGCTGGTCAGGGGACCAGCCATCTAGGTCCATCTTTAGAATGGTAAACCACAACAAACCATCCCATGGCAAGGGGTACCATGGGGTACCCAATGACTTGACCCATACCCTTTTCCCCTAAATCTACTGGTCAATCATAAGTGTTCTTAGAAAAAACTGCCTTTTCTGGGTAGATCCCTGATTTTTTCAGACACCGAAAAAAAACCTTCTGCGAAATCCCTAACTTAGTCCCATCAGATTCTCGCGACACCATGATCTTCCCTGGTGAAATCTCCATCATTTCACCGAGTTTTCCTCATGTTTCTCGGTGAGTTTTCTCACTTTTTACGATGAGATCTTCCCTCTGGCGAGATCCCGTTAGATTCCATCTGGTTGATGTCATCCCAAGCCCATTGACAAAGTCCATCATTTTTCAAGATGGTTATTGCACCACCAACCAGTTATATATATATATATGTATAATATGTTATAATCCCATCATATAACCATGATATAACCATGATATAACCATCATATAACCATCATATAACCACTATTATTGGTATTATAACCACTATTCTAGTTGGGTGATCTTCATATTTAATTTCACCAATTTTTTCCTCATTTTTCTGGGGGAGTTTTCTCACTTTTTCGACGATCATAGAATTGGATGATGGGAAAAATTACAGGAAAACCCTATATTTGATGGTAAAAATCATGGTTTCCTGTAATTTGTCCCTTAAACCAATCCAGTGAGATGATTTTCCCAAGATTTCATGGTGACTCCAGGTACCAACCGTATTGACATCTTAGACCCCGCGCTGACGAGACCTGGGCGCTTTGATCGGCAGATCGCCATCGACAAGCCGGACCTGGCAGCATCTCGGAGAATCACTTGGATCATATATAGTATATGAAAAGAATAGAATGATATATATTGATATAATCTATTACATATTTTAATAGAATGTCGCTTTTGTAGTATAAATATAATGTAGAATACTTATGATATGATACAGAATTGGATACTATATTCTAATATAATGATACGATAATATTTAATAGAATATATTTTATATATAATATAATATGATATATGATTCGTATAATGATTCATATGAATATAAGAATACTATAGATAATAGATAATATATATATATGACTCATATTATATTTGATATGTGACATTTGATATATGATAAATGACAGATGATATGAGATATAATATTATATTATTTATGATAGATATGTTATACACCAATATCATATACAAAACATATATAATGCATATACACCAAATCATACTTGTATTTGGGATATTTAAATACCCCTGTTGGATTGGCTATGCAAAAGACGGTTATACTGCCCATTTTAATAGAGGATTTTGAACTATATGATTAACTATCACCAATAATGACAATACTGTAGTAGGAATGTCTGCTCACTAGCCATACCAATAGGGACTCAATGGGATCACAATGATGGGATCACAAATGGGAATTATATCAGCCCTTGATATTTGATATTGATACAACTCCAAAGAGTCAAATGGAGCCATTAATATAGATTAATATAGGGAGATTCATATTTGGACAATGTCTTCCCCAAAACCTTAAACAGGGACTAGTATAGCAGAAACATGAGCCATTAAAAGCACCCCCTGTTGATTGGTAAGTATAGGGGGTTTTACTACCCAATATGCTGCGGATTATGTCAAACCATAGTACTTGTAGGGATACCTATGAAAATTGATGGGACACAACATTTTTTCGGGGATGATTATGAGATACAATGTTTTTCACGAGGGGATCGCAGCTGTTGTGAGTGTTCATTGAGGGGATTCTAATTGTGTTATAACAACGATACCAATTTCAATGTTGATTGGTTCATACAGGGACATCA
>Ga0126342_10004892_pt1:7500-23120 | contig 23120 bp, 24 predicted proteins | sample Cyp1metagenome_FD_92528 | JGI IMG/M metagenome (GOLD analysis project Ga0126342, IMG submission 92528) | Coral microbial communities from Lord Howe Island, Old Settlement Bay, Australia - Cyphastrea 1 metagenome | ecosystem: Host-associated > Invertebrates > Cnidaria > Coral ...
CAAACCTTAATGAACTACACCCGATTCTGACATTTGAAGGGTATCATAAACCATACCTGCTTGGCCCTCCTGGGTGCTTCATCATTGGCTTTAGGACATTCACGATTTCTGGAAGGGGTTTTTTCAATGTCGGGATTTACGTTCCATGATACATATGTGTATATATATAATATATATATATATATATTATATGGTGATTGACTGGGATGTACGTTGGTTATACGCCATGAAATCTCCCGCTTGAAATAGGGCTGCCTGGCTACGTGCAGACACGTGCCAGGCCCCTTGGGGTTGGGATTCATGTAAACGCGATGACCTCAATCATCAATTTAGACTTGGATTTGCCAAATTCAATCTTCTATTGGGGAAAGCCCAATTTAATGGACGGTTTTTCAGTGATTACCCTACCAGGGCCAGAAGCTTTGTGGCTTCAGAGATCTTTTCTCTGGTTTTGTCCAACAATGGGGGATGTAAAACATGGGAGATTGAGGCTCTAAACCATGGAATTCTTGGATTTTCCAGACATGTTCAAACAGATCAATCTCATTGTCATAAGCAAGACCTTCATGGAACCTTTGATGTGGCTGTCATTGGCTATCCATTATGAAGACGCCCCGAGATTCAGCGGCAGGCTTGACAGCTGGTTGCTGTTGGTTGTATCTCCCATCCTAACCTTGGATGGGTCGGATCCATTCTATTCGCCGGATACATACACTGATTAACCAGCTACCAAAAAAGGCAGGGTATCTAAAATTAATCTCTGGTACTTAAACAAAGCTATGCAACCCCACCAGTTATAATAGCTAAAACAACTATAAATGGGATTAAATGGGCAATTTTCCATAGCTATGTGAGGAAAAATAACCTCAGGGTAGTCATGGCCACTGCCGCCGGGGCTTCGCCGCCCCGAGGAAGGTGTCCATCGTGCCGCGCAGCAGTGGAGCATTAGGCTTCGCGCAGTATCTTCCGCAGGAGATGAGTCTCTTCTCCAAGGAGGCCCGGATGGGTCATTTCAGCAAGATATCTCTGGTGGAAATCTCAAATAGCTGGTACCGGTAAACAAACACTTTGCGAACTGGAAAATCACCATGCGGATTGAATGGGTAAATCCACGAACTTTCGACTGGGCCATTTTCAATAATATGTTAAATTACCGGAGGGTAGATGGAGGATGGATGATGATGGTTCATCCCTCCACATGACCCGTAGGCTAGGCCATTTTTGTGTTGATTCTCCAAGGCTGTGCAAACGTCCAAAAATAAACATGAACAGTTGGATGTTCACTTGTTCACATGACCATCTTTGGGGTATAGTAACATAGTCGCTTTAGATCCATATCGGTTTTTAAGGTGTAGATGTCCTTTTGATCTTCTGATCCCATACAGATTCCATATGATCTATAATCTAAATCTATAAATCAGATCCCATAATATAATATATATATACTATATATATTATATATATATATATATATTATATATCTATAATCTATGTAAGTCGAGAAATCCCACAGAATTCCCACAGAAGTCCCAGATCAGAGTCCGAGGCCATCCTGGACAAAATCGCCGTGGCTCTGGGCGGCCGCGCTGCCGAGGAGCTCTTCGTGGAGAAAATCACCACCGGGGCCTCGGACGATTTGGACAAGGCGCACCGGGCCGGAAAACGATTTGACAATCCATCCCGAGATTTTCCAGGAAAACATGGGTCGCATTTACGCATTCTTGTTTTTTTTTTCCCATCATCTTTATTGAAAACAATAAAGATACGTATACTGTATAGATATAGTGGGATGATGATGATTTGAGAGGACTTTCCATACTTTTGGGGGGTTTGAATCCAGCAAGAAATGGTGGACAAAGTTTTTAATTTCATCATTGAAAACACTAAAACACTGAGCTTCTAGGAAAACTGAAAGCAAGGCAGGGATTGAAGCGCAAGAAATGAGATGTCACCTGGATTTTGAAGCAAAACCACAGGTGGATTGAACAAGGAACCACGATTCGAAGACCGATATTCTGAGGGATGCGACTCGGATTTTATGGTGGATGTTGCTTACAAGCAGCCTGCGTTCCCCGACACCTCGAGGTCACCAAAATGGCCTACTCCATGGTGGCAGTCTATGGCATGAATTCCGAACTGGGCTTGGTGTCCTATGGCCAGAACAATTCCAGCCAGCAGTTCTACAAGCCCTACAGTGCCACGGTTGCGGTGATGGGGAGTTTTGGAGTGGTTAACCAACAGAGCTCATGAGGTCCAAATTTTGAGGTGAACCGCACGTTTTTTCTAAAACATGTTGATATATAGCCAGAATATGCCAGAATCCAGGATGGGTTCATACCCAGACATGATTGAATCTTGCGAGGGATCTAAGGTTCGCCATGGTATGCCATGGTATAGGCGGTTTACCACAACCTGGCGAACTTAAATCTGTGGTCCCCAGGTGCACTAAGCTTGGTGATGATTTCACCGTAGCCTTGGCTTTGTCTGAAAATGGGCGACCCGGTTACCCCCAAAAGCAATGATTCACATTGATTCACCATCAATTTCCCTATGAAACGATGTTATTTTGGTGGGCAATGTTCGGGTAGAACGGTATAACCCGTGTTCAGACCCCAAAAATGGGGCAAATTGATCCAACATGGCCATGAGCTGAAGAATTTCGCGAGGTGGGCTGAAAAGGATGGTTGAAATATGTTGAAATTGAATATATTCGGGAGATAGTTGAATATATTTGAATACTAAAGTAACCAAGAAATTTGGTGTTTCAATTTTTAATCACCCAGTCTTGATTTATGCCCTTCATGTTTTTGAAATCCTATCGGTAACCGAGGTGAAGAGACCGGAAGGAAGATTGATGAGCAAACCAAAGGCATTGTGGAGGAACAGTACAGTCCCTTGACTGAAGTTTGATGCTTTGACCGTCGCCGAGACGAGGGGGAAACGACAGAAAAATATCGAAAACACCGGGAAGATAGGAAATGAAGTTTCTACTTTGAGGTCCATGACGCACATGAACAACGAAATGATGGTTTCACCAACGCGAAGTATGCAAAAACATGGGAGAAGATCTCAGCTGTATAACTATATATTCGAAATTTAATGTAATTTATAATAACATGGGAAACTCAAACAAAACAGTGGGTCAACTTCCTTTTTTCGTGGATCGGTTGGATGATCATCAGGATCACATGGCTCGGATTTTGAGAGGATATAGGATATATAGGCACGGAATCGGTTGATCCAATAGGCATGCAACGATCCGATAATGTAAAGCATGGTATGTCTATGCTTCGGAGCAACGATCTCAGGTAGAGTCAAAGCACTGCTCGCGGAGCAGAAAGAAAAACTGGAGAACTTGGCTGAGAGACTGGCTGAGAAAGAGACCCTTGGATGAACCGGGTCTTCGACAGTCTGACCAAGGGCCAGAAGAAGAGTTCTAAATAGTTCTACGAAGAACATGATAATGACAATTGGTTTGTAATTTTCAACTGGAATGATTTGGATTTTCCATCACTCTAGGCATGTGGATCTGTTGTTCACGACTCTCGGTTTTCTTTTGTTGTATTGGGCGGTGCTGGCCTTTGTCTTTTTTTGATCCCATCTCAAATGGACTTTCACATTTCTATCAACGATTTGGTGGAGTCAGATATGAATGTTCAACTCATACTGTATACTTATTTGAGCAGTTGCGGTTGAATAATTCTTACTAGAAGTTTATACAGTTTACAGATGTTTACAATATACCATCTTGTTTTGTTGGGGATGACTGCCAGCATCAATTGCAGGGAAACTGATCATTTGATGATTTTGAGAGTTTTTTTGCCCTATCAAGAGGGCTGACAGATGCACTGCTGTTGTTGGATCAACATTACGGAACCCCACAGGAGGATTCTCGTCTAGAGAATGAACATAAAAATGTGGGCCCTTGGGTCTTGGGCACCCTAAGTTTTCACCATTCCCATGTGACGTTCTTTTTTTCTCTCCCAAATGAGTGTTTTTTCAAATGGACATGTCTGATATTCCAGATTGCTGTGTCAACTGGAAGAATGACGATAAAACCCATGGGGTTTGTTTTTCCCCTTTCCACCACTATAGTTTGCCTGATCAAGCATGAACAGTTTCACTTGGACCCGAAAAAACAACTCGTTTGTTTTGCGAACTGACTAAACTCCTGCAAAACTTCTGGTTTAATCGTCCACACATCCATCTAAATCATCATGTTTCCAGGTGAAATCAGAGGTTTCTTGATTAGAACTCAGTGAAATCGCCAGTTTTCCTGGTCAACATCAGTTGAATAAAATGTTGAATCACCAGTTTTCTTGTTTAGAATCAGTTAAACATAGGTCAACCACCATGTTTTTTTCGGTGAACATCCGCCAAATCACCCGTTTTAACGTCCTGAACTCCCGAGACCGGAGCCAGGACGTTGGTGTACCACGACCTGGTGGAAGTCCTGGGGGAGCGACCGCATCCCATCAAGGCGGAAGTCTCCAAATTCGTCACCGCAGGTGGGGAAAAAATGGGGGATGGGATCCAGAATCTAGAAGACATACAGTATCTATATCTATCTATCTAGCTAGCTATCTATCTATATCTATCTATCTATATATATAGATATTATATATGTATACTAATGTATACTTATAAATTTGATGATGATGATGATGATGATGATGATGTTTCAAAAAGAAGACATTTCTTTGTGACCTGTGACTTTGACGTGTTTTTTGAAATTCTCAAGATTTACGCGATCAGGAAGTCTGTGGACCTGTCTCAAGACGAGGAACTGAACATACTGAATACTGAACTGGATGGATGCCGTACTCTCCGATTCTTATTTTTTGGGGCTCAGATGTGTGAGCTCCTATCCCAACAAAATCCAACTGTTAGCAGTGTATCAACAGACCACCAAGTGAATTATGCATCCAGTCCAGTAGAAGACTTGATCTATTTTCCATCAAATGCAGTCCCAGCCCGTGCGCCATTGATCGAAGTTGTAGGCTTCAGCGTTCAAAATCTTGGCATGTGCCCAGTACTGTTCGATGCATTATTATTCTTATCTATTTGTGTTTAGATATACAACTACAATCAACTACACAACTTTTGTTAGAACACTCTCCGTCCCTGACGGGGTCAAACATATTAAACCACCCTGATTAGGTCAGTTGTACTCTGAGATTCTTGGTTGAATATGTGTCCCTTCGCAGAATTTTCAGTGGTACAGCGCAACCAATTTTCTATGGCGAGCGAAAGCTGCGACCGAGATCACGCGTCAGGCACCAATCCCTTCTCAATGCCCAGTGAAGCTGCCTTCTCTGCCGAGACTGATGGATCTGATGAATCCGATCGCTCGACTTCCGGCTCGGGGCACTGACAGCCTCCGACAGTCCGACATCGATCTTTTCAAGGCTGGAAAATCACAGGGGAACCACTGTGAAACTTACTGCTTCAGATTTTGAAGGCAAAAAACAGTCCCGTTTCAAGTGGTTCCGCTGGTAGAGGTGAGTCCAGCCTTCTGAATTCCACCAAGATGAATTTGTTGATCTGTTTTGAACAGAAAATCTAGGCAAGATGAATTCTCATGAATTCTCTGGCTTTGTCGGAAAGGTACGCCCAAATCCAGTATTTTTGGTTTAGAACATCATATTCCCCCCATCAAAACAGCCAAATGGATCCAAATAGATCCTCCATGTTTGGAGACACCCAACTACATTTTGGTTAGAAGTTAGAACATATTGAAATATGATATATTATCCCCAATATCAACCCGACCTTTGTTGGAGATCATCCCCACTTCTTCGCTGTTCTTTTTGCCGCAGTGCTTGGTGGACTTCTGTCATAGCTCGGGTGGCGCTGAAGTCAGCGTAGCGGAGGAGGTTCTCGAGAACCCGTGAGTCCAAACTTGGGTTTCTATTGCCCTGTTTGGATCTATTCTTGGGGATGATCATCAATCCATAAATTCATAAATTGAAAATCGGAATTTCTATACTCATTGTCTTTGGATTCCCCATCAGATGGATGAAGACACCACATCACATATACCATATATATTTCTAACCAAGCCACATATTTGGTTCATTTTGCTTCCTTTCCGTTGGGGCGATCAGCCAAGATTCGGCGATGGACGCAACAGGACACACCACATATATGAATGGATGATATGTGTATATATATACTATATATAAATATAGATGTATGTACGCATACAATTTGCTTTGCACCTTTGAATGGTAGAATGTGGTCAACAATGAAATGTTTTACTTGTTGAAGCTGGCCGAACATAAAGCTTCTCACCCGTTTAACAGTGTGTGTGTGTGTCGCGTTGAATGGAGGTGTTATCCAAGGGTCCAAGGTGGTAAAAATGCCGAATGGGACAATGGGTGCCTTACAACATGAACAATCAGCCAAAGTTTCTGGCCTCAGCAACTTTCGGCTGAATTCTTGCTGACCAGGAAAGCAGTAGGATTGATGTTCCAGTCCGGATAGAATCATCAACACCAGTGATATCAATCAGGAATAGGGAAATTGAAACTGCCCAAGCTAGGATACAATCCAGAAGTGATATGCAAGATTGGTGTTACATTTACAGCCATCATGGAGTACTCATGGCCCCATTTTGGACCCACGAAACCAACAATGTTGAAGTCCTCAAAGAGCAGGTTCTTCCTCCATCGCCTCCTGGAAAGTGGACAGTTCAACTCCCAGCTGTTGAACGCTCAGTTCGACACCGCAAAATTCGTGGACGTCAGAAGTACATGTCATGAAATTGCGGACGCAAAACATTGGTGAATCTCTGGATGGTGTGCGAAGAGAGAGAGAGAGAGAGAGAGAGAGAGGGAGGGAGGGAGGGAGGGAGAGAGAGAGAGAGAGAGAGGGAGAGAGAGAGAGAGAGAGAGGGAGAGGGATGGTCATGGGATGTCAGGGGCTGGGGCACGTTCAGAACTATAGCACCTACCCCAATCATACAAAGCACCCCATTGTTGCTCGTAGACTTGAATGCACACAATGGTTGGCTTCCTCTGCAGTCTTGCTTATGATGGGGAATTGGTCCTTGAATTCCGTGGTGCAACACTGCAAGTCCTCCAAGATAATCGTCACCTCATATGGAACCCGCAATGTAACAAGATCATGCAAGATCCATCAGCATATGAGTCAGATTGAATCACAGTTTGTGGCCAAGTGTTTATTAGGACTTAGGATGCAGGGATGACATCCATATTGATATTTGATCCATATTGTGTTTTCCATGTATTTTTTTGATGTTTTTTGCAAGTTTTCAGTGATTTGGTGTTTAACCATATCATATATATATATATATTATACATATTAAAACCCAAATTTGTGTGGGTTATGTCTTGGTTGCTTACACCTCGTAATGTGTAAGCCCAATTTTAATTTGTTATATGGCCATATATGGCCCAGTATGGTCATACCCGTATTGGTAGATCTTTGCTAAGCCACCTCCGAAGGCGCCGCAGCCGGAGTGCGGAACGGCCACAGTACGCAGCTTCGCAGGCGGCACAGGGAGCAGAAACGATGCTGAAGTCTGCCATCGCTACGAAGCTTAAATGGGGGTATTGTTGCAAATCATGGGAAACTTTCGCCAGCAAAAGGGGGCATGACGACGGTATCCTGTTGGCTACCATGGACTTGGATGTAGATGTTGGCAAATAGACAGGGGTTCCTGGCTGGGCTGTGCGGCGGGCAATTGTGGAAAATTGGGGCACTGGCAAACCTGAATAATTCAACAAGGAACCAAACATCGCTGTTTCCCCAGGGAAAAATTATCTTCCACACGTCTTGTGTTTTGGGGCTTGATCTGAAAAGTCAGAGGGGTAAGATGGGGTAAGAATGAGTTTACGTGATCCTATCTCTGCAAGAAGAGTGACAAGTCCCAGCTGCCATGTCCCCGACAAGCAGTTTCCTGGGTATCTCCACATCTTTCTTGATTGTATAATATTGTATATAAATCCACATTTTAGATCAATTTTCTTGGGTTAAATCCCGGTTTTGATTATCTTCCTAAGTTCACTGGAAATTTCATTATCGTTGATTTATAAACCCATTCCAAGTGATTGCCGATTTCAACCTGCGATTAAAAAAAACCTGGTTGATGAATTGGGAAACTAAGCACTGAAATTCGGGTTGACAGTAAGCTTGATTTTTTTCTACATCCTGGCTTAACCCATCTTAAGCATCTGGGAGATTCACCACTAAAACAATCTAAAACACAGGGTTGACATTCCAACTTCGGTTGGTGCTTTTGTTCATATTATTAATGTTTTTTGATGTTCGCTCCCAAGTTAAATTAAATGATTTTCTCTTCGAATGAATTTCATGTTGTTGGGATCGTTTGCAACTACCATATGCAATGTTATCTCCACTTTGGTTCCTTTGGTTGGATAAGCCCCAATAAGCCACGAAGATAAACCAGGATAAGCCCCCCATGAATCATAGTTTGCCAATAGTTTGAAACCACCAACCACTTTTTTTAAGAGTTCTACTGCATTTTTATCAGGTGGGCTCCACGGTTCAACAGAGCCTGGGCCCCTTCGACTCGGCTCTGGGCTCTCTGGGCTACGCGGCGGTCTGGCCGCCTCCACCCTTGCCGCCTGTGTCGGAGGTCGACCCAGCATGGATCGATGAGTTTCCATGGCTTCCCAGCTATAAACCTCCATGTACTGGTGGGTAAAACAATGATTTTTTTTACGACAAAAATATGATTGGGAATGGTAATCATACCACCCATAAAAATGGTGATGATTGGGGGATGGCTTATTATTGTTTTACCTACATTATAGGGCATTTTTCTACTGCCGTGTTTGATGACCGGTTTTTTTTGTGGTTATCAACCAGTAGTCAATGACTATAACTTACCGGTGAGGTTGGCAGCTTGAAAACCACTCAATGAAGGGAGGAATCTGAAGAGGCTCCAAGCCACGAACCAATGGGAAGAGGAATCATCTTCCACCGTCTTCTACAGCAGAATTTCTATGTCTTCCAAATGTTCTAATCATCTTCCACCATATCACCATCAACATCATGTGGCGGCCATGTTTTCCCAAACTTTTCCAGCGATTTTCTTCCAACCGTTGGCACCGCTGAGAGGACCTGCGACAACGCTTGGAGCATTTGGAGGTACCAAGAAAACCCCCATACCGGCCGTACGGATGCGACGCCGAGCTCCCGAGCTCAGCCAATGGTTTACCAGGGAAAGGTGGGCTTGAACCAACAAATACCAACAATAACTGGTGATCTTGTGTAAGTTTATTGTTGGTATTTGTTGGTACACAATATACAATAACTGGTGACCTGATTTATATGAGTATGAATAGTATTAAGTTTTCTTTTTGGTGTATTAATCAGACATTGATTTGATCTCTGACGGAGGCATATCTTTTGGGTCCCATTTTTGGCCAAGGTTTCTGGATGAATTTTACGATCCTTCGGAATCCTTCGGATTTGAGTGGGCTGTGCAGCAATGGGTGGAAATTGATGCCATTTGATGCCATTTGATGCCCGTGAAGCCCAATGTTTTGGAGGGTTTTTTGAGGATTCACTGTTATCACTTAATCATCACTTAATCCAAGAAGTTCTTCAGCTAAGACGTTTCCATTTAAGATGCCGCGTTTGCTACTGCTGCCGTCCCCTTTCGGCTGAAGCCAAGAACATATACTAATTATATAATTATTAGTTGTCTATGACGTCAACTATGCAGAAGTACGAATCACTAGAGGTCAAAACTACAGCTTCGCAGCTTCGCTATCAAAACCCAGAGATATCGCTGCAGGTCGCACCCACTTTCACCGCAGATGTTTCACCATGCCATGCACAACTCCTCCCGTGAGTTGTTTGAAAGTCCTCCGGGCAGCCCGCGCCCAGCGGATCCCTGCGACCGCTTGGCGCAGACGGCGCCCCCTTTCGGATCCCTGCGACCCCGAAGTCCGTCCGGATTTGGAGGTACCCGTTATGGTTACCCTCTGGTTATGTCAAAATAGCTATTGAAAATGACCATAGAAATAGTGGATTTTCCTATTAAAAATGGTGATTTTCAATAGCTATTTTGACATAACCAGAGGGTATCGTTTGCTGTTTGCGACCTGAAAACTGCATGGGTGTGTCCGAAAATGTTATGTACCCCTAAACCCAATGGTTTTGCTGATCATTATCCCTATTAAATGGCTATAATTGGGAATATACCCTATTTTCAGACAAACCCGCATAACAACTAGTAATGTTGAATTAGAACAGGATTCACCGATGAAAAAAAGGTGCTTCCCCAACTGTGGGATGAACATCATGTCCAATCGGGTCTAGTTTACACCTTCATTTTGTTTGTGGAAAAATGGAGTTTTTTTTATTTTTTTATTTTTATTTTGTTTGGTGTTCCACGATTTGACAAACATTTACTTAGCTTATCTTGGTTATTCCACGTATTTTTGTTTTGTTTGGTGATTCTTCACTTAGGTTGATCTAAATATTGATCCATTGTTGCTGGTGAAATCTGACTTTTCCTGTTTTTTTCTTACCAAGCTGATGAGTCCCCATGAGATTTTCATGCTCTTTCATCAACCTGAATCAGGTGGATAATTACCCGAAAATGAACAAAACCATGAGATGAATGGATGAACTATCATACTAATATATACACATGTAATTCCAAAGTCATATTACAATACTATTATATATATATATTTATATGCATTAATTATATATATATATATTTGTACTAAACCACTATTACCCAAGTCATCCTCCTTGGATCTCGTGGAGGAAGCCGCGGGCTGTGGTCCACCTGGGCTTCCAAGACCAGTCGGCTCGTCTCAACGCCGAAGTCGAGTCTGCGGCTGGTGGCACCTGGGATTTTTCGCCATTTTTTCGCCATGGCGGCTCCATGTGAATCAGGGGGATCGCCGGGATCAACAGATTTTTGCAACGCATTTTTGGTGATTTTTTGGGACATGGTGAGATATGGTGATTTTTCACATGATTTAACATGATTTAATCATAAGCAGCAAAAAACTGATTGTCTCACGGGGATATCATGGGAATGATTGGGAATTCAACCGCACCGCTGCGGTTGAGTTCACTGGCCATGGGAAGTTGGCCTACAGGTTACCCATGGTTACCCCTCTTTTTGAAGGGCAGACAAGGCAGGATATTGAATGACAATTATTGGTGACTGGTGAATGTGATGCAATTTTCGAAGACACATATTTCATTGGGGAGTGAACTCGTCGAAATTCGATGGTCATTGAATTTCATGGGCTTGCTTTGAAGTGATTGGAGGGTACCTATGATGGGCATCAGTCAAAGTATAGTCCTTGGATTCTAGTTGAATTAAACATGCCATTTTACTCCATTTAAATCAATTTTTGTCACGACCCAACTTTTTCCAAGCAATATGATAGGTCGGTGCCATAGAGGTCAACGTCTCCTGGTGCTGTCGCCGAGGAAAAGACCAAAGTGGACAATGAAAAGTTCCGGATCTGGCCCAGCCATGGTGGTCGCGCCAACACGTTCCTTGACCAAAGCTCGGTCAAGTTCGTCAGACCATGGTTGAGTTTTTGGTACTTGGGATCGACGTACTCCAGAGATGGCTGGTTGATGATAGTGGTTGTACTATCCATGGGGGATTACCACAATCCAACTACTGGGAATACCCCATCATTGGGCTACCATGCACTCTCCCAGTCACAGTATGTTTTGAATGAAGAAGATGATTCTCATACTGCTTGGTGGTTTGGAACATGAATTTTATGACTTTCCATATATTGGGAATGTCATCATCCCAACTGACTTTCACTCCATCATTTTTCAGAGGGGTTGGTTGAAACCACCAACCAGATATCAATAATCATACACCATTTCTATTGATTATGAACCATATTATTCCATATATCAACCAGATTATAACCATATTATTAACCATCATTAACCATATAATAACCATATGTCTCCAATGTCTCCAATGTCTCGTCGGATCCCCTTCCGCCCTGGCCGGAGGCCTTTGTCCTACTGGAAGGAAGATGCAGTTCCGCTCGGGCGAAACACGCCGCCCACAGGTTTTCTGGAGAGCGGCATGCGCAGCGCGTTGGCGCCTGGGCAGCATGGCTGGTACCTTGTGGCACTGATCATGATCCCCTTTTTTTTGGGAGAGTATAGTGATATATATATACTGATGTGATATATATATAGTAACATAGTGATATATAGTACATACTCAAATTGGAGCTTACTTTCTCGTTTCAAGAGATAAAGTTGTTCTTGTCTGCTTTTTTCTCTCCTTCTTGGCGTCCCACATGCTGCATGTAATTACTTTTTAGTCCGAAAATACACAAAATTGTGGATATTGGTATACGCCAGCTGAATTTTGTTTCGCTTTCCATTCAAGCAGTCCTCGCGCAAAGATGAGATATACCAGATATACCGCAACCATTGAGTTCCTCAAAGAAGACCAATAGATTTTTTTGTTTTTTTTGGGGCTTCCCAATTTCTAAAACGTCCAGCATGATCGAGGCTGTCGGGGATCCGTTGGCTTCGGGGATTCACGAGGTGGGGCTCGCGGCTCGATGGGATTCTCAGGATCCAACGTTGGGAGTTTTGATAGGCAACATGAGGAGAATGCCATAAACCATGCCCCAGTCATCAGCATGGATAGGTGGTATGTTTACCACATTCCCAGTCATGGGTGCTTTAGTATGTACGGTTTTACCCAAATGATTTGGGGTTCCCCAGTTTCAGACAAAGCCAAGTGTGTAGGTTCCTAAACCCATGATCATCCCGAAGACCCGACAGAAGTTCCTCTGTTCATTTTTTGGTGAATCTGAAGCCTACCACAATGAAGCGACCTGCGAAGTTTGTGGATGTTGGATGATGTTGGGATCTGAGCAACAATTTTCGGGAGAGTCTGGAGAGGAGGGAAGAATCTTGATGAAACACTTTCAGCGATGCCCTCAGGATGTCACTTGATTTATAGAATCCAACTGGTTGGGTAAACTTTCGGACGCCAAGTCATGCAGAAATCGGGTTGGCTTTTCGCACCCACCCGGAAGTCTCTTATGAGGCCAACTGGGACCAACCAACCTTGGATGGATGTTGATGGTTTGTTCGCAAGATGTTTTCCTCTGATGTTTTCGTTCATATTTTTTCTTTCAAAAAATCACATCCCAACTCTTCCAACTTCGTGATTTTCTCCCCAATGATTTTCATATGGGCCTTGGACTCCAGCGATGTTCCCAGACCGGCCTTCGGAACCTGGATGGGAGCTGGGTTTCGCACGATGGTGAACTGCGGGGCCAAGTCCACGGGGAGCACGGGAGGGGACCATGTGGGAGCAGCTTCTCAAGGTATTTCACCATTGTTCTGGGGCTGTCCTCATCAGTATGGCACAGTATGGTGATACGGGGGATGGTTGCGAAATCCTGCACCAGTTGATAGATGGTAAACATCCCCTTATTATCCCTAAATAGGGTTTCAACCATCCAAGGTGGTGCAGGATTTCTTCCATCCACAGTATGGTTGATAAATCACGGCTGGTTGATGTTTCGGCCAAGATGGGCTGTCCCAAGAATAGGAATGGAGCTGCCGAAATGGCAAGCTAACCCAGAAATGGCGATCATTACCATCATGATCCCTGTAAACCTAGGTATACCTAGCTTTAAGCCCTGATAGTCTGAGTTCTGGTTCTGGATGAATTTACCTTCAAACGAGGTGGGGTGGTGCAAGAGAGTCCTCATCAATCCAGATAGGCTTGGTTCTAGGGATGCGTCGTGATCGTAGTGTCGTTATTCTCTCCCTATTATTGCTCATTATTTCATATTATTCCACTATCACTATCAATTTTACTTCTTCTATATATCTTATTCTCTCCAAAAGTTCTTGGTCATTCGCAGCATTTTCATTGCTTCCTATCCCTCCGTATTACAGCGTCACCAGCTCCAGGAGCACTTCTACTGGGCTTGTGATGGATCTGCCTCGCCTCTGCGTGTCTTTGGAGAGCCTCGGCTTCGCCCAGCGGGTCAAACCTGGTCAAATCCACTGGAAAGGATTCGTTTGGATCATGGATGCTAGATGATCACTCCCCCAAATGGAGGTTTCCATAAATGGGGGTACTGTAGCTGGAGCACACACGGGTGTATCGGGCTCACCCGTCCAACCAATCCCAAAACCAGGTGCCTGATCACATCTGATCACAAAGAGGAGGTTTAAGAAGTGGATGAATCCCACGCAGCAGCAAGCGCACACACGCACACAAAGAGGAAGACACATACACGCAGACACACACACACAGGCACAGACGCACACGCACAAAAAGAGATAGACACGGGACGCAAAAACAGAGACGCAGACAGACACCAGGACACACACACACATAATCACAGCGAAGTCCTCGTTGTCGTGGGCGCACAGGCACTTTTATACACAGACGCTTTTACACACAGACGCTTTTACACACAGACGCTTTTACACAAAAACGCTTTTACACACAGATGCTTTTACACACAGATGCCTTTACACACATAACCCTTTACTCACAAACGCTTTTACACGCAGATGCTTCCACACACAGAAGCTTTTACATACAGACGCTTTTACACACAGATGCTTTTACACACAGATGCCTTTACACACATAACCCTTTACTCACAAACGCTTTTACACGCAGATGCTTCCACACACACAGGAACGTTTACACAGAGACACTTTTAAACACATACACGCTTTTACACGCAGACCCGTTTACACGGAAACAATTTTACACAGAAGCTTTTACACACAGATACTTTTACACACAGAGACTTTTACACACAGAAGCTTTCACACACAGAAGCTTTTACACACAAAAGCTTTTACACACCGACGCTTTTACACACACAAACATTTACACACAAATGCTTTTACACACAGACACTTTTACACACAGAGACTTTTACCTACAGAATATTCTACACACAGGAGATTTTACACACAGACGCTATTACACACAGAAGCTTTTACACACAGACACTTTTACACACAGAAGCTTTTACACACAGAGACTTTTACAAACAGACACTTTTACACACAGAAGCTTTTACACACAGCAAGCTTTCACACACAGACGCTTTTACACACAGCCACTTTTACACACAGCTGCTTTTACACACAGAGACTTTTACACACAGACGCTTTTACACACAGAGACTTTTACACACAGAGGCGTTTACACACACAAGCTTTTACACACCGACGCTTTTACACACAGTCACTTTTACACACAGACACTTTTACCCACACAGACGCTTTTGAACAAAGACGCTTTTACACAGACGCTTTTGCACACAGACGCTTTTACACACAGACGCTTTTACACACAGACACTTTTACACACAAATGCTTTTACACTTTTACACACCGACGCTTTTACACACAAAAGCTTTTACACACAGAAGCTTTTACGCACAGACGATTTTACACAAAAACACTTTTACACACAGAAGCCTTTACACACAGAGACTTTTACACACAGACACTTTTACACACACAGAAGCTTTTACACACCGACACTTTTGCACACAGACACTTTTGCACACAAAAGCGTATACACACCGACGCATTTACAGACACACAATTTTACA
>Ga0126342_10004893_pt1 | contig 23119 bp, 18 predicted proteins | sample Cyp1metagenome_FD_92528 | JGI IMG/M metagenome (GOLD analysis project Ga0126342, IMG submission 92528) | Coral microbial communities from Lord Howe Island, Old Settlement Bay, Australia - Cyphastrea 1 metagenome | ecosystem: Host-associated > Invertebrates > Cnidaria > Coral ...
CAAACTGAACCCATGCGCTTGCTGCGTGAAGACCAAAACGGTCTCTGGCTGCTGCGCTAACAAAATTTCCATCGATGGCGGTGAAAAATAAGCAAATCCGATTCCGATGTTGGAACAAAAAAAAATGATTCCCACAAAAGTATGCCACGTGATAAAAACCAGGAAAAACACTATCAAACAGTTAGCTTCACTTAGCGGCCACTTAGCTCACACTTAGCGACACCAAAACCTAAGTGCCACCTAAGTGCCAGCTAAGTGGCTAAGTTGCCCGGCGACTCTATAGTATAGACTATATCCTTATCTTCCACCAACCCATGGCATTTTTCGTGGCTCAGATAGCTGAAACCCAGACGAATCCTTGGGTTTTCCTCACGTCAGTTCAGCCGGCTCCGACGCTATCGAAAGGCGCCGCGCCTTGCACCAAATCAACACCTGGTGAAGATCAGACCCCCGATGTGATGTCGTTGTTGCTGTGAAAAGTGTGCACACTTCGTCTATAAATGGATGTGTATATATATATATGTAGTGAAGTATGTTCAAACAATATATATATATACGTATATATACACATCAATGAATAAAATTGGATTTATATTGTAACCTACATGTCGTTGTTGGTTTATGACATGAAGGTTTCCGTACAATGGGGTATACCCCAATAGCTCGATGGTTTATTTCATGAAAAATCCAAAAATAAAATGATTTAGGGGTACCCCCATGACTCGGGAAACCTCCACATGGAAAGTACGGACAAATCATCTACCTAGACTCTCGAAGTGTCTATAAAAACACGGAGTGTTTAACCCATAATTTCGATATTTTACGATTTTTGGGTGTATTTGGAGAGTCTAGGATGGTCTATGTTTTTTGTAAATGGATATAAGTTCGGCATTTTTCCTGATATGCAAAGTTTAACATGTCCCATATGCTCCATGTATGGTGTATTTAGCTACATTTGAGTGATTCTTAGGGTAAGTGTCAGTGTTGGTAAATATTCCATACATGGAGCATTTGGGTGTTGTTACCACGTTCAAGTGTACATATATTTAGCATTATTTAGCATAGACCCTGATTAAACCACTCATGAACCACCTTAGCTACGTAGGGGGCAGCACCGACAGCGATGATGTGATTTGAAGGAAAAACACTTTCCACACGCCAACACGGGGAATCATGGGTTAACACGAAATTCTCCCCATTTAATGGCTGGTTGGTGGTTGAGCCACCCCTCTGAAAAATGATGGAGTTCGTGAGTTGGGATGATTATTCCCAATATATGGAACAAATAAGAAATGTTCCAAACCACCAACCAGACATAAATATGGCCTGATATGGCTAATAATCGATACACCAATATGTCTTGGATACTGACCAATTTACGATCAAGGTGAATCACCAAGACCCTCCAATCGCTGTGGCAAGGTGAAAAATAGAATTCATGTTCCAAACCACCAACCAGATGGCAATAAGGCGGGGATAAATCCAGCATTTTCAGACACACCCGTATTTTTTCCACAGTGGACAATAGCTTGGGGAGAATAAACCTACATATGCAAGAACAATGCACCAAAACTGGAAACACAAACTAAGTTACTCCAAGTTGTTTTTTAGACGACCTGCAAGACCAAAACATGTTGATTATTGTTGATGTTTAATCCATGTTCTCGTTTATTGTAAGAAATCAACTAACGTTGGAGTATGTTACCAGCAAGTGACGCAAAAAACGGTCGAAAATGGCTAAAATGTTCTGCTTGTGGTGCAAATACGAAACGCAATGTGTGCTAAAAGCGCTTTGCACACTGCGAAAAGCGCTTTGCAAGGACAATCTGCCCATCTTTTATTATGATTATTTTGTACTAAAGGCTGTAAAAAAAACAGGTGAGCTTCTCCGAAAACGTGAAATTACCAGCCTATGCTGCATAACATTGCTTACGCTAGACCTTACGGTACGCTTACGCGACCACAGTTTTGACTTACGCGGCAGGCATGTGCGTGAAATGATGTGAAATGACTTACGGGAAGCTTACGCTGACAGGTTTGACTTAAAATGCATTTTATAACTGCTTATGCCAGAGGCATGAAACCGCTTACACCAGAGCTTGCGCCTGGTATGTTGCAAAAGTGCAAAGACGCCACCTTACGAAACCCAGTTTTTTTTGCTTACGCGACCCAATCATATGACACAACGATGTTTAAAGTGTATTCAAGGGGCTTCTGACGATACTCAGGTAAACCTTGTGGATCTTGTGGTCCGCTTGACTTCTTGATACACAGTTCACACCCTCCACTTTTCAACCTCAGAAAGATGTCAAGTAGTTTCTGCTCACGTTCACCAGGTTTGGATTTGCGGAAAGAACTGACTTTCCAATCAGAAACAATGTTGATTGATGTTGCTTGTTATGTTTTGCTAGTGAAATAATCAAGATAGCGAACATTGATCTTTCATATAATATATCATATATATATATATATTATGTTCAGAAGACTAGCGAACATGTCAATGTGTACCTCTCTTGATGGACATGTCGATAGCTGGTCGTGTCAAGCATCAATTGAACCCAGAAAGAATCAGGGTCCAAATGGGTTCGTCTGAACATTTAGGGTAAGCCAAAAAATCATACAACATCATTTAAAAACCCACTTGACCATGGTGAAGCATCATTTTCCACCGAGATTTCCGTTTTTTTTCGGGGCGGGTCCCAAACCATTGGGTTTTCGCGTTGCTAATAACCAATAACTTTGATTTTTTGGGGGTACCACCATTTTAGGAAACGCCCATACATTAAAATGGTCATCACTTGGAGGTCAATGCCCCCGCCCGGCGTCACCAGAGTTCGACAGTGCCTCAGAGCTGTGATTTAGCTGATGCCTCAAACCTGCCCCAGTGAGGGCAATCCTATGGAGGTTTCCTTCAATGGGGGTACCCCAATCGCTGGATGGTCTTTTGTGGTACCCCAAATTTGGGGAAACCTGCATACTATATATATATAATATATATATATATATAATATATATACATAAATATATTATATATAATATATATACATATATATATATATATATTATATATTATGAATGGACTTTCTAATGGTAGTATATGTACTAGTTACTAGTACTTATAGAGACTTAGTGGATCTGGGATAGGCTATAAGTTGGGGATCATCCCAAGTCTGGCTGCATAGCATTTGCCAAGTGAATGCTATCAGCAAATTTTAAGGCTTAACGGCTTAACGTTAATGGTGTTTCATGGATTTTAATGGTGTTTATGTTGGAATGTTAATGGTGTTTCACTGGATTTTAATGGTGTTTATGTTGGAATGTTAATGGTACTTCATGGATTTTAATGGTGTTTATGGTGGAATGATGGTGTTTCACTGGATTTTAATGGTGTTTGTGGTGGAATGATGGTGTTTCACTGGATTTTAATGGTGTTTCATGGTGGAATGATGGTGTTTCACTGGATTTTAATATAGTTTAATGGTGTTTCATGGCATGTTAATTATTGTTAATTGTGGCTCACGGGATTTCAATGGAATGATCATGGATTTCCATGGATTTATCATGCCCAGAACTTTATCATCATACCGTCATATGCCCCATGGTGCTGGAATACGTATCAACATTCACCCCCAATTTATCATCCAAATGTAGGTAAATCTACCAGCACCATGGAGAATCTGGGTATTTATCAGGACAATGGATCAAATAGAATTGCTACATCGATCCAAAAACTCGCAAGCGCATGATATGTGATGCTATGAAAGTAAGTAACACACAAACTGCTTGGTGGTTGACCTACCCCTCTGAAACATATGGAAGTCAAATGGGATTAGTGTTCCCAATGGAAAAATAACAGCCATGTTCCAAACCACCAACCAGTTTTCCATAGGAGCCCTTTCACCCAGCCGTAACTATGGAACATCACCATTTTTTAGCTGGCTAAATCAACTATTTCTATGACCATTTTCAATAGCTATTTGACATAACCAGAGGGTAAACCTTCATTTTCCTATGGTTTTCCTACGGTTTTCCTATGGTTTTCCCATGGTTTTCCTAGGGTTTTCCTATGCCAAAACAACCTGCTAGGCTGGCTATTCAGCCTTGTTGGGAACGCACTTGGCATAGCACATTGCGTAGCGGTATCTAGTTGCAAAAACATCACCCGACCCGTTGATTTGACATAGCTATGGAAAATGGCCGATTAAAAAAAAAAGGTATCGCTCTGTACTACCGTGTATATACATACATATATATATAATTACTAAACCACGTTTTGTTTGATCTTCCATAGCTATATTCAAATACCAGAGGGTCGTCCATGTAGACAGGTACATAGTTTGAAGAAAATCTGGAATTCTGGCTTTGGCTATGGCACTGCATCAAATCCTGATAGACTGTGATAGACATGCCAAGCACATAAGACACAAGTGTATCCTCATCTCTTCATCCCTCAAAAAAATTCAAAATATCTGGCATCATACGTTCCAACTCGTCCTGCCCCAATTTCCACTTTTTGCTCCGTGTTCCTCGAAGCATGATGAACTCAACGACTTGTCAACTCAGCCTCCGCATTCACAGGGTCGTTCTCAACTCTCCTGACACTGATCACTAGGATCATCTGGTCATATCTGGTCGAATCCGACTTTGGCATCTTCAGCAGGATCACGAGGCGCGAGGCGCTATGGAAAGCTTCACCCGTCTCCTGGGATTTGCTGATTTTCCATGGTGGACTGATCATCGACTCATCGACTCATCCATGTCATCCATGTCTTCCAAGGTCAGTTTCAATCCATCTCGGGTCCACTTGGCGCTGCTACATCCTGCACTCAATGGCAGCATCCACACTTCCCCCGTGTCAAGTCGTTCCAGCCGTGCCCGGCACGCGCTGCTTGCGCCGCCGCCGGTGGAGAGCTGCAACTGCTGACGTTCCGATGACGTCAACTGGAGATGGACCAGGACTTCCCGGCCCGACGTTTGGATCTTCGAAATCCAACCAGGTCGATCTGGAGGGTCCTGGCGAGGCACGGTGCTTAAGGGCTGCTTGTTGAAAGGGATAGCTGCTATGTACAAGAATATATGGACCATTGAAATATCATATAACATAAATATATTATGTAACTATATTAGTATGCATGTACGTACGTATGTATGGGTAGGTATGTATGTAGGTATATATATATATGTATCTTAGCGGCCACGCATTTGGATTATCCGATCCGATCCTTCTGCAACATGTAGGCCACACAGCCGGACAACTGCACCATGTGTTGGCGCCACTCTGGGGCGCCAAGCAGCATCGGAGAGAGTGCCACGACCAGCACTTGTCCACCTGGGGGACCGTGGATAACCAGCTTGGGTTTCACCATCGATGGAAAATGATGGAAAATGGTGACTTTACCAACATAGGGCATAACATATTTGTACATAGATATAATATATTTAGCTAAGTTGGTTGAGAGTTGGGTTAACTGTGGGGTTTTCTGCGCTTCCCAACCTGGCCGTAGAACTCGTCCATACTCGGCCAAGAGCTTGTGGACACACTGCAGATCCTCCGGCGCCTGCTGATTCAGGAGATCAGTTATGAGTAGTTACGAAATGTAATGAACCCCTCAGAATTACATACATCACATCTATTATATATATACACGTTTTCAGAGCCTAGATTTTAGGGTTTAGGGTTTTAGGGTTTTGGGTTTTTAGGGTTTTAGGGTTTTGGGTTTGGGGTTTTAGGGTTTAGGATGGTTTAGGGTTTTAGGGTTTAGGGTTCGTCGTCTGGGAAATCTCAAACACTGGCCCTGCGCAGGTGTTTGAGCATGTTCAAGGATAATGTTTAAACATGTTCGCCCTAACCCGGACGTTGCTCCACACTTACAATCGTCATGATCATCATCATCACCTCATGGTCATCATCGCATTAAAGTTCGCAACCCCCTATGAACAATATGTTGATTGGGGTAATAACATCAACTTTATCTTCATAAGGGATCAACATTCGCCACCCCCTATGAACAATATGTTGATTGGGGTAATAACATCAACTTTATCTTCATAAGGGATCAACACTCGCCACTCCCTATGAGCAACATGTTGATTGGGGTAATAACATCAACTTTATCTTCATAAGGGATCAAATTTTGCCGCCCCTTATGAACAATGTTGCGTGGGGTAGTAACGTCAACTTGATCTTCATAAGGGATTCAAATTCGCAACCCCCTATGAACAATATGTTGATTGGGGTAATAACATTGACTTTATCATCATATCCACCTGAAGTCAGACCCGGCGCAACGTCAGGGTTGCAGCGAACATGTTTAAACGCCATTTGAACCTTCCGGGCAACACACAGCGCCTGGCGGTGTATATATATATATAATCATATTGTTATTGTGTATAATATATATATATATAATCATATTATTATTATATATATATATACATAAACACATGTATATTATTAGTTCATATCTTGCTTCAGATCTCACCAAATCGCTCCCCACATCGCCAATCACCTTGTGTCCGATGAGACCTTTGTCAATCACCAAATCGAAGGTCTCCGACCAGTCCTCCGGCATTGCAAAGGCATCCCCATGGTACCACTCCACACGGTCATCAACTCTGCGCATGGCTTCCACACAGCTGGAAGAGACGTCCATGGCGGTCCTGATCAGGGCCCCAGTGCAAGATGGCCTGATTCTATACTTTGACCCCAGGAAACGAAGAAAAACAATCAGAGTTGAAATTCTACAGTTATGGCCGGCCATTTATTAGTTATAACTGGTTATAAATGGGATTATACATTCTATAAATGGGGTTATAAGTACTTATAACTGGTAAAGGGCCATAACTGTACCACATTTGGAATTCTGTGACTATTCCACATTTTGTATTCCATTATCCTCAATTCCATGGTATTTCAGGTAATATCTGGGTAGAATGTCTACCTTGTTTAAGATATTTTACGGTCTGGAGCACCTGAAAAACATCATGGCGCCACGGCCCCAGTGGTGAACATGTGCGGTGTTGAAAACGCGCTGGGTACAAGGTGGGTGATGTTTGTTGGTTTAGTTTCACCCCAGGAAAGCATAGGAAAACTATAAGTCGTCCCTGCAATGTGGCCCCCCAGTTATGTTTGTTGGTTTATAATGTCATTAACGTTATAAGTATCATATATAAACATTCATAAACCATTGTGTTTGGAGTTTTCAGTATTGTCTATAGTTTTTTGCGTATCATAGAACCATAGTGACATTGGAGAAAAATGTGGCCCCCAACTTAGCTCGAGGCCTTCACCTCGTGCATCTTATGAGGAACACTGAAGACTTATCCGTCACAAGATGCACAACTGACTCACTTGACTGGTGGGACAGCCTGGAAAAATGATGTTTATGTTAATGGTATCTTTGATAGCTATGTTCATCCCATCCACGTTTGAGAAATAGCTTGCGAGAACTCTTTAAACAACAAAGTGAGAATCAATGAGCAATATCTCAATACCGCTCTTCAACCAGGAGTTCGCATACCAATTCATCCACCCAACTATAATCTTCTGCCAGCAAACATCAACTTGACATCAACGATTTATAACGTAATTGTACAATACACACATATATATATAATTATATATATTATATTATATATATAATTATATATATTATATTATATATATATATATGTAATTATATGTATATAATTATATATATATATATATTATAGTATATTATCATTATATATCCGCCCACACACACATAAAGAAACTCCTCCAAGCATCACTTTCATCCCCTCCATGGCCAACACCTGTGGCACTTCCGACGTCCCCGCCGCCACCACCAGCACCGTGACCGCCGTTGCCAGAACCGGAAGCGTCTCTGCCAGCAGCGGCAGCAGCTCGTCGCAGCGACAGTAGCAGTCCTCACGGCGTAGGACGCCGCCGCGACGCTGCAAGCTGCGCAAATAGTAGGTCTCCCAGTAGCCCTCGTCCTCGGTGCCCCGGATCCGGTTCAGGATCCGGTTGTTGGGGGGTAGTTAATCCCACGAATCGTAAAGGGATGAACAAAAAGCCAATTAGATTCATGGAAGATCCCCACTGATGGGATGAAATATGAGTTATGACAAACCACGGATCCAGTGGTGGGGCCCGCACATCCTTAAGGCCATTCAATGGCCATGAAAAACGCCAGCAAAATCTAGTGCGCAGACTCCGGTTCCTCCTCATTTTCCCTCTGCAGTTATGGCCCAAAATACCAGTTATAAGTACTAAGAAAACCCCATTTATAGAATGTATAATCCCATAGAAATAATCAGTTAGTTCACTAATAGCCATGGCCACAACTGTGAAATCTCAGACTCCAGAGGTGAACTTCCCCCCATGACCCCAGGATACCCCAGGTGACCCATCCCCTCAGCACAGCATCTGTCGTCATCGCTGCCGCCAGGACGGCCATGGTAGACGTGTGTATATGCGTACAACCATCTGGTTGGTGGTGCAATGTGCCCATCTTGAAAAATGATGGAGTGAGTTCGTCAATGGGAAGGATGACATCCCATATATGAAATGGAAAATAAAGCCATGTTTGAAACCACCAACCATATATATATATATACATATACATCGTATAATATAAAAACGAATTCTATGCAACTACACACACAAGTGATATATGTGACAGCATGTGAAATTATACACGTAATTTCTGTGTTTGCTTTTGTTACTTCATGATGATGTCCCTACGTATTTCTGTTTATGGTTTGAAGGCAAGCTTCAGGTACCGCAAGTTGCAGGGTTTCTTCGAAGGAGGGTACCAGCGCATGATTGAGTGCAAAATCTACAAATATACCCTCTGATTATTTAACCTAGCCATGGAAAATGGCCCATTTATAGATGGTTTACCGAACTTAAAAATGGTGATTTTCCATGGCTATGTAACAAATAACCAGAGGGTATATATATATACTAATTACATATGGCTATGGGTCAGAATTCACCTGAGGGACCACAGCTTGAAGTCATATCAAGCATCAATTACGGTACTCAATGACTTGACCAAGGGGCGCAGGATCCTCGTGGTCACCAAATTCCATACACTAAAAAGGCCCATAATAGCAATAAATGGGATGAAGCAACTCCTGCATTTAAGGAAAAGCATTAATTATTTCACTTAAACGAGGTTGTAAGCCAGTTGTGAGTTGTTTTTTTTTTTTTTTTCGGGCTATCACTGAAAGTGTTTTGCACATGCCAGCACTATCTATAGTAACATGATCAGTTGACAGTTATACATCTCTGAGCGATAAATCTTGACTTTTGCACCTAACTTCTTCAACGTATGATGTTCTCCAAATTCCAACTTTCTCGGATCTTGGGGACAAACTACATAAAGCTACCGGAGTTGTGAACCTTGATGACCTTGATTGCTAAATTTAAGGGAGATTACGAAAATGTGACCTGTTAAAACCTGGGATTTTTCTCCCCATCCGTCCCAGGATTGGTTGAAATCTACGGCCCATAGGGCCCCCATGAGAATGATGAAAACCAATGGATTTGTTCAACTTTTACCTTTCATCATATATATCTATGTATGTATATATATATATATATGTATATATAAATATGTATATGTATTGATATATATATATATGTATATATGTATATATACTGGGCGAAAACTGGGCCAGCCCTCCAGCACTTTTCGTCACGTTTTGTGTTTTCCGAACCTTCCTGGATGTCTTTGTGACCCCAGCATCGCCTCGAGAGTTGGACATTGGGGACATGGGATGGGTAGACGACTGCCTCCGTTTCACAGCCAAAAAAAAGGCTGTTGGCCCTTGATAGCTATAGAATGCTATAGATGAAACATGATGAAACTATAACCTCATTGAAGTGATATATATAAACATACAACCTGAGTTGCAGGAGTTATATATAATCCCATTTAAAACTGTTGAATGCCATAACTGTAAAGTTCAATAAATATCACGCAGGAGCTTGAACAACCTGCCCCTTGATAGGTTCCTTATCGGATCTAGGCGGATGTAGGCGGTGTCCCTCATCCGCATAGGTGGGTGTTTGTGGTGGGACCAGCATACCGAACATCTGGAAAAATGTTGTATCAAGTTGCATCTATGGCACCATGCAATACCCTCCAGTGATCAAAGATGGCAAGCTGGGACATCCTCTATGTATATATATATATTATATTATGTATATATTATATTGTATTATATATATATATTTAATTATAGATGGATGCCTTAATTACAACTCTATAAACGGGTGGTAATTTCATTGCTTTGATTGCCTTGGATGTCCGAGACCATCGGAATTTGACACGAAACTTCAGTAAACTATGGGCCATGGTTAAATAACCAGAAGGTTTGAGAAAAAAAACGAGAACTGTTTTAATTCTTCAATCAATTTTAGTGTTGTCAGAAATGACCCAGTAAGAAATAACCATACCTAATCAAACGTAGAACCATTTTGGGCAACGATCTTACTTTTTCTAATCATCTATAACTTCAGTAGCTTCACTAGGGGTCAAAATGATACATATTCCATAATAATGATATCTTCACGAACACATGTTTCAGGTTGAACACTTGCTCGGTAGATTCCTTTAAACATTTTATCATCAATTTGAATCATCATTCCAGGATGTTCGACACAAATATGAATGAAATCAGAAACCACAACGACAATGGTTGATGTGTCCATATCACAGGCTGTGACACAATTCCACCTGTTGATCTTAGTTTCAGACCTTTGAAAATCCCGAGTAGCTGCCACATGTCAAAATCGTATATAAACCATTTGGGAGTTTCCTAAAATGGGGGTACCCCAAAACCATGGTTTCAATGTTTCAGTATATTTCAGTGGTCTAATGGCTTGCATGTTTGGGATTGTTTGGGGAGTATACCCGTATTATAGGAAACCTCATGACACTTCCATTTTATTGAAGATTGGATCGTAAAATATTGGATCACCATATCATAAACAAATTAAATGGTCTAATAACTTGGATCATAAACCGTGTGTTATTCTTTTGGTGATCCAACGCTTCGCGTCCCACTCTTGGATCGTCGACAAGTGTGCTTCAAGTCGTCCAACGCGACCTCAGATTAAGCAAAGGATGTGGCAAGGTTATGCAAAGGTTGTGAGAAGACTATGCAAAGGTTATTCAGAGGTTTGGAGAAGGTTATGCAAAGGCTTTGAGGAAGCTTTGCAAACTGGTTGAAAAAGCTAGAAGCGATTCTCCAAACAGAAAATCGTTTCAGTCACGTTTTTGTTGAGCTATGCTCCTGAATCAGTTTGAGAATATCGTTTGTTCATTTTGATCCTATAAATCTATAATATACGACAACAAGAATAACAAATGAAAGGTTGATTTTCATACTTGATCCCCATCCAGGGGATGAGCAAGTTGGATTTTTTTTGCGATGCAGCGCAAATTTTGACACTGCTAAGCAACAGTCTCTACAATGCTCAGACCCCAGAGTTGGAAGTTGGTGTTTAGCCCCAGCAAAGACCATCCTGTGGTAGCTCCAATCAAACCTGTTTATGAACGACTCTAAACTCTAAACTAAACCAACCTTGCCAACAGTTCCTGTCTATGTTTCATCATCAAACAGGACCAGCTGCATACATCCCCAACGACTCCAAATTTCTCGCCATGAAATCCCTATGGCTCAGCGAGCCAAGTCCCGATCGAGACCTCCAGGTGGTTTTTGACGCATGTTTTTCATACCCAACTGCCAAATGGAACTAACCAACTCTTGGGTATTTGTGGTCTGCATACTGAGGGGTGCATCCCGGCTAGTGAATGGGTAATAAATGGTAATAGTAATAACATATAATAACATACAAATTGTCTGTTATCAATAGAGTGGTTTAAGACAAAAGCTGCAGTTACAGCGAATTTGCCAGCCAGGAAACCAGGAAACATTAAAAGCTATGTGCAACATCACCAGTTATATTGTCCATGTTCCTTAAAGAAAACACTTAGCCTCTGGTTATTTACCGTAGCAAACTGGAACATCATCATTCTATTTAGAACAGCTAGCGGTAAACCCATGGTGTTTAGAAAAAAATCTATGGCCACGGCTTCCCGCAAACTTTAGCAAATAACCAGAGGGTAATTAGCAAGGAATAACCATTAATCACCATTGATCGTCATTAACTGTTGTTAAGCATCATTAACCAGATCGCTATGTAGCAAATAACTGGAGGGTAAGTCCCAGGAATCACCCTTGATAGTATAGCGACTATATCTAAAACAACAAATATCATGTTTAGTACTTAAAACATATTTAAACTATGGTAATTTTGGTTAGATGTTCATGTTCATTAATATCACCAGATTGTCCTAGTATTTATCTGGTTGGTGGTTGAGCCACCCCTCTGAAAAATGATGGAGTTCGTCAGTTGGGATGATGACATTCCCAATATATGGAAAGTCATAAAAGCCATGTTCCAAACCACCAACCAGTAAATCATCCAAAGGTATATCCTACTTAAACATGGTGATGTTCCATGATTTTCCATAATTATGTTTGTTTACCGGGTATGAATGAATTGCAAATGATGGAAGGAATCTCCCTGTATTTGTCGCTGATGTGGCCAACTCTGAGGCCCCCCAGCGTTGCAACGCAAGGATTCCCAAGGTGAGCAGCGACTCGTGGAAGAAACCAAAGGTCTCCTGAGGCATGGGAATATCATGGGAATATCATGGGAATATCATGGATCATGGTCTATGTTACCCTATCGACTATAGAGATATCTAATATCAACCCTACCTGGAGCTGGAAATGAGGTTTTGTATAAGAGAGCGGGGTTTTTGCTGGGGAGTGGATTGCCATTAAATATGATCATAAAACACTCTAAATACTACTGTTTTATGCACTTGGAGGGGTTTGAAACCATAGGGTCCCATACGAAGTGGTTTCTTGGGTACTATGGATCAATCACTTGCTGTAATATATTGTAATCTTTGGGATCATCAAATGGAAAGTAGCGAATACTACTTGAGAGGGATCATAAATGGTTAATAACCATCGTTCACCCAGAGATGAGATAAGCCACTGAACAGGGACTTAGCAACCAGGCAAGCCGTAACTAGATACTCACCAGGATGATCCTCTTAAGTAGAAAAACTCGGCGTTGTTTCTCCGGTTGCTCCCCAACACCCTTGCGGAAAATGGATGTCACGTCAACCAATCAGATTACCCTCTGGTAAACGGGCTAACATAACTATGGAAAATCCCCATTTTTTTTAGGGTAAATCCACTATTTCTATGGCCATGTTCAATAGCTTTTTGTGTGTTTACCACAGTTATGGCCCTTTACCAGTTATAAGTACTAAGAAAACCCCCATTTATAGAATGTATAATCCCATAGAAATAACAAGTTATAACTAATAGCCATGGCCATAACTGTAATCTTAGATTGGAAGTTAAACCAAGGAACAAAACTAGGACGTTACTATTCAAGAAGACATGGTCTACAGGTAACGTACTGTAGCTGAGGTCAACTGTGGATAAATTTGGATGGTCCCGGCCTACTAAAGAGTTGTTTTGAAAATGCATAGGAATATCTATAGTCCAATAATCCATACATAAAATAATATAGCATAGGGATTTCTTCCTAGAAATCGGATAGTATTTGATATATATGTATATATGTATATATATACATATATATATAATATAGATATAAGGAAAAGTGATAGTGATGATTTGTGTCCTTGGCATCCTTGGGTGATGGTGAACCTTCATCTGTGGAGCCAGCCTTTATGCCACGGACAGCTCTGACATCTTCGCTTAGATAAGGCGCTTTCCCCTGGGAAACAAACAGTTTGCGAACTTGAAAATGACCATAGAAATAGTTGATTTACCCATTCAACATGGGATTTTCCATAGTTTTGTTAGCCCGTTTACCAGAGGGTACAGTTATGGCCCTTTACCAGTTATAAGTACTTATAACCCCATTTATAGAATGTATAATCCCAATGAAATAACCAGTTATAACTAATAGCCATGTCCATAACTGTATAAAACCTCCAACCATGTGTAGGGAATGTTCCAGCCAACCATGTTGGATTACCCAATCGCTGGTTAGTTATATCCCATTATATACCTTTTTCATGAACAATAAGTATGATGGATTCATATTATATATTATCCCATGATAGTTCATTCTATTTCATTATATATAAATATATCCCATTGTATCCGATGATTTCCCATGAATGAACATGGTCAATCTTAGATACTCCGCCAAAAAAAAAGATTCTGGTGAACGTAGATAATCCCATACCAAAAGATTAATTAGGATTAGTTTCTAGCCATCCAGTTGCTTGACCTAGTGTATCATTCCATTAATATCCCATTCATATCCATTAATATCTATCATTAATGGCCATTTACCACACATATATCATTTAATGTACCAAATTTCATTGTTATCTCCGCAGTTTTTCGATGGTTTTGGGGCACCACCTATCCTCGCTATCCTGGCGATGAACAATTCATGCCAATGAACATCATGGATGTCCAGCCCATGGCGTTCTCGCCGCATTTCAGGGCCTCATCCTCAGCTTCTGAGTGCAACCAGTGCCACAAGGCGCGGCCACCACTGGCAGCCTTTGACAACAGCCTGACGAGGGAACAGCCCTTGACGAGCCATGGGATTAATTGGTTTAATGAAGATTCATGGGAATATATGAGTGTATATATATATATGTATGTATGTATATGTATGATAGGGAATATGGACTAACCATAGCTATGGTTTACGATACTTCTTAGATTGGATGTGGGATCAGCTGGTTAGCTTGATCACGAATCCCATGGCCCATCTAAGTAGACTGAGAGTCGAGTTCAAAGAGATTGATATCCCCATCATGAGGATGAACATGGTGAGGTAGTAAGTAGTATATGATAGTATGTAATGTAAAATGTATTGACATCAAATATAATATTTGATATACAATGATATATATATATATATATACATGTCATATCAACAAATGTTGCCTGGAGTGGTCATGTCCATTGCAAGGATTGCTCTAATGAAGTAAAGCACTCCTTATAGCCTATAGAACAGATATCCAAACCACCAAACAAAAGCAGAACTACTGGAACTGTTTGATATGTCAAAACAAAAAACAAAACACATCACACCTTGCAGAGTTGTTAATTTGCACGTCAAAATTGTTTTGAGCGGAGCCCACAATTATAGCCCTTTTTACAGTTATAACTGGCTTATAGCATCTTATAACCTCATTGAAGTGATTTTGTTCACCTTAGTTGCAGAAGTTATTTCATCCCATGGCCATATCAAGGGCCGTAAGTACTTGGGGTAGGTCATCCTGCCTCAGTAGAAGACAAACCCAGAAAAAGGGTACACCAAACACGGCCAGTTGAAAAATCACCCATTTATAGATGACTTGATCACTTAAATGTCCATATAAATATATGTACTGTATAATAATGATAATAACAATACATAATAATAATAATATATACTAATGATATATAATAATAACATAATAATAAAATTCCCATTGCCAGGTTTGACTCACGGAAAGTATCTAATCCAAATTAGTGACCATGACACATTCAGAAGAAGAATCCTTCCAGCGCTCTTCCTGAGATAGATAGAGAAGCCTTCACCCACCAAGCGTTCACCCACCGAATAATATCAACCTCGGATGAATACCCATCTGGGCTGTTAGCAAAAGATTATCACCAATTAATGGGGGATATCCGGCTAAGGAATCCTTTCGTAATGAACCAACCAGTATGCTTTAGTCTTATCTGGGGTGGACATGATCGATGGTTCATGAGCTAAGTCTTTTTTGGCTGTTTGAGTTTCTTCATTCCCCGATATCATGGCATAATATGTATGTATGTATGTCTGTCTGTCTGTCTGTCTGTCTTTCTGTCTGTCTGTCTGTCTGTCTGTCTGTCTGTCTGTCTCTGTGTGTGTGTGTCTGTATGTATGTATGTATGTATGTATGTATGTACGTACGTACGTACGTATGTATGTATGTATGTATGTATGTCCCAATATCTTCCCAATATGGAGGTTTCCTACACCCCAAATCATCCCAAATCCTCGAAGCCTAGGATGCCCGGGAGGCCCCACTGCCGCACAACGTCCGAGAAAAAACCATCTAGATCCAGAACCTGGGGGGAAAACATGGACGTCATGGGAGATTTCATGGGATTTACTGGGGATTTTCATTGTGAGATTTGCGGATTTCAATGAGAATTTAGGACAAATGCTCATTAAAGTCAATCAAATAGTAAAAGAAGTTGAAAGCCTAGTTTGTTCAATTAGTTTCTGACCTATACAACTAGGGTTTAGGTGATCACTTTTTAAAATTTTGACATATTATGTGTATATCACTAACCTTCCAGTTGCCTTTAAAGTTTACCATTCCCAGTCATGGGTGGTTTATGACATTTTTTTACCCACACTATTACCATTTGATATATACATATTTCTATACATTTCCCTTTGTCAAACACAGCCAGATATCACCAATGATACCCCAGATTCCCATATGTTAGGATTAAACTACCCATCCAAGATTGACCTAGTTAGTGTTTTTCCTGTGTTTTCCTATGGTTTTTCTATACTTAAACCTCCATATGTATATATATATATATAGCATTTACATCCCCACGTTTTAAGTCGGCGAAAGCTAAAAATCACTGGACAACTCACAATTCACAATTCGCCTCAAGGTGCTGGTAATTTTGGGACTACATCAACCATGGAAATCCATGGAATAACTATAGAAAATCACAATTTTCCATGGGTAAATCAACGAAATTTCGACTGGGCCATTTTCAAGTTCGCACACGGTTCAATTACCAGAAGGGTAAATACTGGGTAATTCAACTTGATGCGTGGAATATGACATTTGGGTAATTTTTATTTTACTTCTCAATGGAAAAAATAACTAATTTAGGAATAAATGTTGGTAAATACCATGGAGCAGTGGGGATTGTGACAATGTGTGTGGACAAACATCTTCGACTTCGCTGGCGCTGCCTACGATATCCAGGTGAAAACCTTCATCTCGCGGGTTGCGGGAGGCAGACTGGGACCCTCAAATGGCAAATGGGCCACTTGCTTGGAAGGTCAAATATTAGGGAACATCTTCAGATCCAGAAACTCAAAGATTCGAGGTGATCTTAAGTTATGTTCAAGTCTTATATCCTCAGTCTTACGTGATGCAAGTTCGACCCAGCTAATTTGAGGAAATTGTCCACCGCTGAGCCCCTTGCCATGTCATTGGTGCAGCCGGACATAGTTGAACATTGCATCGCCTGCAAATCGGTGATTTTTTTGCCAAGTGAAAACGGGGGTCAAGCAGCAAAAATCAAACAAGGCTAACTGGGAAATCCCCCCCCAAAAAGGGGGCTTTGAATGGGGAAGAAAAGATCCATGATATAAATGGGAAGTTGAGAGAGCAAACTTGCCATGCTTGATTAACGGAGAGTAAGCAGTGATTGCCATGCACCCCAAAAATCCAAAATTTCATCACGAAGAAACGGGATCTATATGAATGTATATCCCTGTAAAGTGCTGCACTGAAAATGAAACGAGTCAACAAACATGCGGAAGAATTACCACCAATAAGCAACAAACATGGATGTATACCCGAAAAAAAAAAAAAACACAAGGCAATATCTATACAAGTTCTGGGGTCCCCGAACAAGAGGATGTTAACCAGAAACATATATACAACAGCAATGAACCAGCACGTCGCAGGTGAATGCGTTGAAATAAACCAATGTATAGATCCTTTTTTCTGCCATAGTCATCCATCCCACAGATGTAAATCAAACATCTGATTGATTGCCATTGGGAGATGGGTCTCCCAATATGGCAAATGGATGTCATCCGGGGCAATTTACGCACGTAAATTGAACCAATATGATATGGGCAACAGTCGATTGAGGCTACATCCGATGTCATTTCTCCCCCATGTCCATGGGTGATTCAATCGAAAAATTCCGAACTAATGGATCCGTATCTGTCAAATCTACGAAAACCAACGGCTAGCAATCCCTGGAACCCTTAAAACCATCATTTCGACTCGAATTTGACAACAACAAACAACAAAACCATACAAAACCTGTTGAAAAGCACGCTGGCAAACAATAGTGTTCATCAACCACTCAGGAAAAAAAAACACTCTGCATCACTCTGTTATTTTCTGATGATAAACCTTGATTTCCTGCCTGGTGGCTCCCCCGCTTACTATGTAGGTCATATTCCTGGTTATACATGGGGGTAAGCTACAGTTGTGGCCCTCAACACGTATAAATGTGATGTTTTGACTCCTGCAACTTAGGTGAGGATTTTATCACTCAAAACATGGCCAATCTAAGATACCCTGCAACAAAATATATATTCTTAGCTGGTGGTGAACATATATAATCCCATACCAAAAGACAAGTTCGGATTAGTTTCTACCCGTCCAGTTGATTGACCTAGAAATGAGAATGAAGTTCGCAAAGTATAACTGTTACCCTTTGGTAATCTACCAGTTTGCTATGGGAAAATCACTTTGTTTTTTAGTTCGGTAAATCAACGAAGTAGTTCGGTGCCATGGTCATTAGCAGAGGGTATCCCATGAAATCACCATTGATCATCCCTTGATTACTGGTTGGTGGTGCAATAACCATCTTGAAAAATGATGGAGTTCGTCAATGGGAAGGATTACATCCCTTTTTTATGAAATGGAAAATAAAAGCCATGTTTGAAACCACCAACCAGATTATCATTGTATATTGTATTTGTGTATAAATATATAATGTTAACTAATGGTTATATGTCGTATATACCTGATGATATCATTGTGTATATATATATATATATGATATAAAATATCAACCTGCAGTTATGGCCCTTTACCAGTTATAAGTACTTATAACCCCATTTATAGAATGTATAATCCCATTTATAAGCAGTTATAACTAATAAATGGCCATAACTGTGTTAAATTACCAGAGGTTCATTAAGGGCTGGCTGCATTGGCCCAGGTCGCCCCGCCAGCTGAATACTGTCAGTGGCGTTCAGCTCCGTCATTGCTATCCTGCCGTCGGTTGTGTCATGGCCATCAAATAGCGGTACTGTCATGGGCCTTAACAGTTGTAACAGGCGAAATCATGGGAATATCAGATAAATGATAGCTAATACTGGCTTAAATGATGTATATATATATATATACTGTATATATATATACACATAACACTGGCTTCGAAAACCTCATTTACGTGATATTATTTCTTACTTCACCTTAGTTGCAGGAGTTATTTCATCCCATGGCCATAACTGTTAAGGCCTATATTATGTATATATACAACAACTGTATGCAGAAAGTTGGACAATAAAACTACCATTGTTATAGCTTGTTGGTTTATGGAACCAATGGTTTACAGTACTTATCATGTATCAATAGATAATAATGGCTTAGAGTAAAAGAAATATATACTTTAAATCTATATGAAATAAATCTAATGTAATGGTGTATATAACCAGAATTGCTGCTATCTATTAGACTCCATATATATATATATACATAACACATTATAACATTATGCGTTAAATGATGAAGTATTGAGGACATCACATATAACATTGTATAAGATATATTGGTTGTTATGGTTGTAATGGCCCATCTAACTGGCTTTTTTTTTGGCCGTGGATAGAAGGACCGCATATAAATCCTATATATATATGAATAAGTTGGTTGTGCTATCCCATCCAACCATAGTGCATATATATTTTATATAATTCAATATACATATATATATATATATATATATATGTATATATATATATATGTCCACCATAAATCCGTGTGTTGGCCTAGTGGGACCTCTTCATCTGTTTTTCGAAGGAACATAAGCTATATCCATTTGGTACATCGTGTCCCGACAGCATGCGATAAACCGCATATGAATGCCTACATTTCTACCATTTTGAGAGTTGTGTTTTCAATCCCATCCATTTTTTAAATAACTATACAATACAACTCGGATAATAGATTCATAGATGTAATATATATATATATATATGTATAGAATATATATATATATATATATATATATATATCAGATGTTATGTATAGATAATAGTAAGTAGCTCCATATTAATGTATTATAGATATCTCAGACAAATATATTATATTAATATATATATATATCTTTTAAGAGAAAAAACATCGAGGTTTCGAACTTCACCACCTTCCACAGGGTGCTTTCCTGTCCTGAGCTCTGATCGGATGTGATTCGGAAGCCTTGGATCATCTGGAGCAATGGAGCTGTGAAAAAAATGTAAACTGCTTGGTGGTTTATAAATGGTTTACTATAGGTACTGTTAATAGTGGTTAATGATGATGGTTATTATATGGTTAATGATGGTTAATAATAATCTGGTTGATGGTTTCAATCCCTCTGAAAAATATGAGTTCGTCAGTTGGGATGATTATTCCCAATATATGGAAAAATAAAAAAAACTGTTCCAAACCACCAACCAGCTACAGCATGGGGCCCCCCCAGTTATGTTTGTTGGTTTATAACCCCTATCTTCAAAAAAAAAGAGTTATTTGTGCATCATACACAATTGTTATAAAATGATACAAACCAACTCAGCTAACGAACTGGGGCCCCGTCCTGTAAAGCCATGGAATTTGAGGGCAAGTCCCTTGAAATTTAGCACTGAAAAAAGGGCATTACTATCTATTAATCCATATAGTAGGTACCTCCAAATTTATGTACCTGAAATGGCCATTGAACTTAGTAAATAGTTAGTAACCACGGCTATAAGCCATTTTACTGACATAAACCAGGAACAGGGTTGGTGACGATCACCTGGGTTGCTACAGTTGTTGGAGAATCCTCCCAGTCCCTTAAGGTTGAGTCGACCCTTCCTTTCCCCAGGCTGGTGGATTTCCAGTGGGAAACGAACCAAAAATCGCCGCCAAACTCCCCGAGGACATCGATGACCGAAGTTCAATGGGATCAAATTTGCAAAAAAAGATCAGCTTGTTCTCATCCCAAATGAACTAAGATCCCATTTGAAGAACTAATAAGTTACTGCTAAATGATCCTTAACCATTCTTCAAATGATCAACTCAAGTGTGAAAAATGGGTGGAACTAAGGTCCCTGGGTACCCAGCTACACGTGGCTCACCTTCATGGTGTACATCCTATAGGAATCCAAACATAATGTGTATATATTATATACCCAATGGATTGATAATCATCTATGGTCATCCCTGAGTCTGGGTAGAACATGGTATGTCATGCAATCTTTGATTGTAGTTACTTCTATTCTAGTTTCATCTATTTTCCATATATATATATACACATAATATGTATAAATATACATATGGTGTTTCTCAAATAGGGATACCCCTTTGCATCATCCAGTCGTCATGGACGACCATGACTTAGTATACTTAGTATTGAAACCCAGGGTTTTCGTGGTTTATTCCCATTTATCCCATGAAAATTCACAGCAATTGATTGATGATTTATCCAACGAGGTTTTCCCCACAGCGATTTCGGACCGACAGATTCGGCACGAAATCGATGGGCCCCTGGGATGAACGCGTTCATTGCGATGCGAAAAAAGCTGAGTAGTTGGGATATACCAAGGGATACCCTCTGGTAATTTAACGTAGCTATGGAAAATCACCATTTTTAATGGGAAAATCCACTATTAATGGTCATTTTCAATAGCTACGTTAAATTACCAGAGGGTATTTCACTTGGTATTTTTTCTATATCAAAAAACATGTAATAAAAAGCAATGAACTAATCCATTAATCCTATCGTCTCACAGTCCAACAAAAAAATCCTAGTGATATCCCAGAACTGGCAGAACTCACCCCACTAAGTCACTGATTTGAAGTAGGATGATCCTACCATAACTGGCTGGTGGTTTCAAATTTTCAACCCCTCTGAAAAATATGAGTTCGTCAATGGTAAGGATGACATCCCATACCCTCCAGTAAATTAACAGTTCGACCCTGCCAGATAGGGGTTGGAAGATTAGTTTCCATTAAAAATTGGTGATTTTCAGGGTCCAACTGTTAATTTACCAGAGGGTATATGAAATGGAAAATAAAATTCATGTTCCAAACCACCAATCAGCTGAGATCATGACTTGGGTATGGATCAATACCTATTAATACCATTTTTAATGGGATGAACATCTATTTTAACCCAGCTATTTTGATGTTCACCACGGGTACCAGGGTTTTGACACACTGCCACTTATCCTACAATCTCTGTAGAGACTCCAGTAGGGCGATCTTCCATGGATCCAGGGCGCCAATTGGACCTTGTCTTCCGGTCCTTCGCATCTTCCACGATCGCTTCCAGACCTGAAGTTGCTGGTGCTGCCCCCAGGCCAGTGACTTAGCCTTTTTTAGAATGGCGGCTTAACCAACAAAAATAGGGAATGATACTATTCATCTAAGCTAAGTTGGCTTAGAAGTCATATAACTAGGGTTTGTGGTACCATATCAAACTAGTTTATGGGGGCCGCATGGGGCCACCACATTGCAGGAATACAGAAATTGCAAAATTTGGAGTTAGAAATACATCAAACAATTGCTAAACTTTGAAAGGTCGAGCAATGTGCTCAGCTCCAAAATATTAAACCAGCCGAAGAAAAATCAGGAGGCCTTCATGAACCTGATTTGGAGATTGGTAATGCTTTGGTCCCGAAAGGCACGAACAATGTAGGCTTTGAATACCAAAAGGGTCTACCATAGGCAAGTTGGCAAACACAACTAGGCCAATGTATAGATTTTTGGTGGATATCTATGTCTATATCTATATATACCCTCTGGTTATTTGTTACATAGCCATGGTATAGATGGCCCTAATCGAAATAGATGGTTTACCGTTCTTAAAAATGGTGATTTTACCGTTCTTAAAAATGGGTGGATCTTTCCATGGCTATGTTAGTCACAACCAGAGGGTAGTGTTCACTCCAGTTGGAGGTTGGACAGGTGAAACTCATCCAACTGTCATCGATGGCTGGCCGTGGCCCGTGGCTAGGCTGGCTATGACAGAAATCCCCATCGAAATGGTG
>Ga0126342_10004894_pt1 | contig 23116 bp, 28 predicted proteins | sample Cyp1metagenome_FD_92528 | JGI IMG/M metagenome (GOLD analysis project Ga0126342, IMG submission 92528) | Coral microbial communities from Lord Howe Island, Old Settlement Bay, Australia - Cyphastrea 1 metagenome | ecosystem: Host-associated > Invertebrates > Cnidaria > Coral ...
CCTTCCTTCCCTTCCTTCCCTTCCTTTCCCTTCCTTTCCCTTCCTTTCCCTTCTTCCTTTCCCTTCCTTTCCCTTCCTTCCCTTCCTTCCTTTCCTCCCTCCCTCCCTCCCTTCCTTCCTTCCTGCCAGGAAATGACAATACAGTAACCCATATCTAGGAGACGCGCAGCTTATTCCCTGCCAGGGTGGGCACCAACCGATCCGGATAGTAAGCGCGAGTTAAAGTGACAGAACGTTGCTGCAGAAGATCGCGCACGTCAACTCGGGCGGGCCACGCACAACCTGAACCCATGCAGACCCGCAGAGCACTCTGGGCACGCTTGAACTGGGGCTCGCAGGGGCTGATGCTTGCGCATTGAGATGGGGTCGGAGCCTTCAACAGTAGTGGCCAAGCAATAGGCTATCTGAGAGTTCGAGGCGATTTTCTGCTTGTGCACTGCACATCTAGAACATGCTGTGCTTCAACTGGGAGCCGCAATGACGATCCATTAACCCGTATCTGGAAACTTATCACTTGAGGCTAGCAGCGGAGCCAACAATATGCGTGGCTGAATCCGGACCAGGGAGGAATCGAAGGGTTGGGGGGAGGCCCCCCCGCTTATGTGGATTCCTTACTTCCAGGCGTCAATTTCCAGGAAAGGGCCAACCACCTCCCCCAGTACTACACTAGTACTAAAGTAGAACTGTTCCACCAGGTTCCACCTTTCCAAGGTCCAAGTACTCCCCATAGCGGCGACGATCTCGAAGAGAACGTGGAGCTCGACGAAGCATCTTCACTCCTCCGAGTTGGATGGACTTCTGCAGGTTCTAAAGGTCCCTGATGACATTCCACACGAGGCGAGTCATCGGGAATGTTCTGTAGAACGCCAGTTTCTTCATGACATAGTGCTCCACACCAGTCGCGTCAGCCAATAGCTGGAACCTGTACTCGTCATAGTCCTCATCGTTCAGGCCCTCAAAGTCAACTGGCTGCTCTTGAACCATCTCATCCAAAGATCCCAAATCTGTCTAACTGCAGCCGAAGCCAAATCCATCACAGCATCTTCAGCTGTGCCTGCGCCGTCATCACCATGTACTCCTCTGCCTCCACCCGCATGTGAACTCGGTGGTATAGAAGTCGTTGTCGTGCTGCCGTAGCCATCATCAAGTAGTGCCAAAGCAGCTCCTGGCTCTTCGAAAGTTCCATCTCCAGCCGGCTCGGTTGAACCTTGATGTTCATCTCCTCCACCTTCAACCTCAACTTCAATTTCCACATCAGATTCTTCACCAAGCTCTGACTCCAAGTTCTGCTCAATGTCCATGGTCTCCTCGACTCGCACGCTGTACGCATGCAAGTCCAACTCCTCAGAAGCCACCTCGGTCTCGCTCTCCTCGAAGTAGACTCCAGCATGGGTTTGACGTTCTCGCCATTGTCCTCTTGAATCTTGGAGCGCTTGGCGAGCATTCATCACCACCTCCTTCAGTTGACTAATCTGGCGCTGCAATCGCCAGATGAACCTCAGCAAGATCGCCATGACAAAGACCACGACGAAGATCACAAAGCTCAGTGTGAAGATAGTTCCCAAAGCCATAGGAGCCGTTGACGCAGAATCCAGCGTGGTCACATAGCAATGACCACTACTCTGGCCCAAGGCTCCTCCTTCCTCAGCCAACAAAGCAACCAAAGTCAGCGTCAAAAGCTTCTTGGCCACCTGAGCAACCAGAGTGCTACTCTTGCCTTCCCCTGCTGCAACCACCTCTGGATGGATCACTGCTTTGATTGTTCGGATTCTATCCTTTGCGTCCTTCTTGGCCTTCTCTTCTCGCATCTCCTGTAGGCCCAAATCATCCCAAACGTTGGAAAATCCAGCCGGTAGAGCAAGAAACGAACACGACGACCTGGTAATGCCTTTGTGCCCAAATCTGCAGGGTTGGAGAGCGTGTCCAAGCGTCGCAGCTCCAAATCTCTTCCTTGGCGTTGTTGCAACCAAAGCAGCCTGCCATCAAGATGTTTGATGTGGCCAACGCCTTCTGGGCAACAGCCACGCACGAAGTGTTGTCTGAGTAAACCTTGAGGTCCACTGTCTCTCGAGTGAGGTGTTGAAGAACTGCTTTCACCAGCAAGCCTTCACTTCCACCACTCACTAAAGCGATGTACTCAGCTTCAGTTGAGGACAGTGTCACACACTTCTGCATCCTTGAGTAGCTGTAGATCCAATTGCCGCCAATGAAGATTGAGCCACATGAAGTCGATGCTCTTGCTTGCTTGCTGCCATTCCAGTCTGAGCCCGTGGCAACCTCAAGCAACCAATGTTCCTTAGCATTTTCATATTGTGGCCCTGGGCTCACGCCTTGAGCTTGTTCTCGAAAACTCCTTGAAGGATCCCTGCCTGTCATCTTGGCGTGGATGTCGGAGGTCCCAACCAAATAGCCAATGACCTGTCTCAAAGTTGCCATTGCTCCAATGGTCGGCTTTTGCAGCCTTCCCGCCAGCTCCTTGGTGTGGAACTGCAGGTCCGGCCGATCTCCTGCTATGTATAGCAAGGCCCCAACTGCGCTTCTGAACCGTGAGACATCCTCAGGGTCCTCCACCAATGTATCATCCACCATGATCTCTCCTGGGGTTCTTCTGCGCTTCACCCCATGGAACATCCCAACCAGGCCCTCTGCGTACTTTTCACTCAACCAGATATGGGTCTCCTTGTCGACCTCGATCAATCTTTTCAAGAAGGCCACCTTGTTCCCAGTTTGAATGGATAGCTTTTACTTCTCCTTCAGCTTGTTCAGCAACTCATCCATTGCCTCGTCCATGCCAGGAATGATGAGGTCATCCACATGAATCAGCACTGCCAGCGTATGTGTATCGTTGCTCCACATCGTTGGTGCCTCTGGGCATTGTTTCAAACCGGCCTCAAGCAAAGTGCCCTTCAAGTGTTGAAACCATTCAGCAGCACCTTCACGCTGCCCCGGCAGGACTTTTCCAAGAATCCAATCTCGAGGGATGTTCAAGGTCTCTGCAACTTGCTTGTCCAAAGTGACCTTGCTGTGCTTGGGCTGCGGGCACATCAAGTACAAAGTAGCCAGCTTCCGACCTCGAACTTGAGCAAGTGCTGGGATGATTCTCAGCAAGCTCTGGCCACCCGCTGGTGCAAAGGTGTCTGTTCTGTTTGGATCTAGCCATGCAAAATCCCTGGCCGCCAGCCTGGCGCGTCGATTCCACTTCTCCTCACGCCATCGCCAATCCAAGACAAACTTTGTGCTCAAAGTTTCCACTCCAGAGAGATCTTGATCACATGGATGTTAGGGCACACCCATTTCCGTCAGCCTTGTGAGCTCTGTCTCCACCGCTTTGGTCTCCACCTTGAAGAGAGTCTCAGGGTCCAGCTCAGGAGGTCGATCTGGAAAGGTCAAACCCAAATCACCATCTTCAAGAAATTCACCAGCCACCACCACACGTACTTGAGGTTCTCCTTCACGCATTGCGCTCGAAGAAGCAGACCCTGAAGCTGCCGGCTCATCAAGGCTTGGCATTTTCCTGGATGTAGAGCTCTTCAAAGATTTTGATGGGCTTTGCACTTCTTCTGCAACATCTTCTCCTTCACGTTTCAAAGGAGCTTCCACGCCCTCAGTGTACTCTTTGTTCTCCTTGATCTCTGCCAGCAACTCCTCAAGAGTAGTATCATCATCCATCATGGGTGCTTGGCCACTTGAAGACGTAGAAGAAGATGACAAAGATGTGGGATCTGAAGCCGCTTCGTCACCATGCCCTGCCTGCCTTGCAACTCCTCCTTGATCACCATCTTGTTGAACGGGTGCAGGTAGAGCAAGTGGTTGGCGTCGACGTTCAGCAGCTTCACGTCTCTCCTCAGCACGGATTGCAGGAGCCATGTCAGGTGGTAGTGGGACACCTGGAACTTTTGCCAACAGTGGCGTTGATTTTGGACGTTCCATGGCCAAGTGCGGGCATTTGCAAGGGTCTCTGCATCATAGGCAATGGGAAGACGTTTAATGGTTCTTGTCCACCTCAAGCCGTCCACCGTCGCCACAATGTGGAAGTCAGCGCGGTCTGTCTTCCCCAGCCAAATGCCCGGTCTAAACCGATCTTCCCCATTTGTTGTAGGGAGGCGCGCCAAAACTCTTTCTCCAAACATGGCCGCCATTCCAGTGCACTTCCTTCCAGTCACCATCTCTTAGGCCGTAGGGCTTCCACCAATCCTTCGAAAATGGGTAAGAAGTCATCCTGCGTGCCTCATAGCCCATGCACAAATGGGGCCGCTGCATCTAACCTGAATCCCAGCGCGCTCACTGACCTGCCTCGCCAACGTTCTGGCTAGTCCACGGGCAGTTTGGATTTCACGTTCAACACGCCCATTTGCCTGGCTATCTTCTGGTCCACTCAGTTCAGCCACGGTTTTGAAACCTAATTTCTGCCTGGCTTTCTCGATCACGTCCAGCAAAAGTCTTGTGGAAGGTTCACCATCGGCCTTGGTGATCACGGAGGAATAGCCACAGGCACCAATGAACTTGATCACCTGCTCAGCCAAGAACTTGACATGGGCACGTCCCTTTCCAGGTGGGAGCACTGTCACGCTCCTTGTCCAAGTGTCGGTCACTACCAGTGCCACACCAGCTCTAACATCTCCTCCATACAACCTGATATCCTCTCTGTCCTCCTCAGATGGTTCTTCAAGGCCCCGGGTAAAGCAGAAGTCCATGGAGATTGTAGGTTACTCTGACTTGGCACCTTCTTTGAGAAAGTCTGGGCTCTTGTGTGGATCTGACTTGCCCCTTCGATGCTACACAGCATTCACACCAGTCCTCATAAGGCCAGTGTGTCAAATCGTGGATCTGGCGCTCCTCTTTTGTCGTCAACCGTGGGATGGATTGCGCTCGAACTCCATCACCTCCTTCAAGGTATTGACGGCGTTGAAACTCACGCCGTGCCTGCTCCACCCCAAGGTTCTCAGCAAAGTGTTGATGATGAATCACCTATCTGCGCCAAGCATCATGCTTGTTCTTTCCACGAGGCAGTCCACAAAGTTTCAATGCCTCACGAAGCTTTCTCAATGGCGTGTCCTTGTTGAACTTCTCACCGTCCACCTCAATCTCTTCAGGCTCATCCTCAGCATCTGGTGGGTTTGGATCTTCACGTCGAACAGGATCTCCATCAGGTGCTTCTTGTTGGGGTCCAAGATCCTCGTCGTCGTCACTTCATATAGACGCCGTCGCCCAAAGACTTTCCAAACCATCCAAAACCTTGCTGCTCCTTCTGCTCCTCTGTGGGCTCCACCTCCATCGGTCTGTGGTGCAGGTCGAAGAAAAGGATCATCATCACTTGTCGAGATGATTCCAAGGTCGTTCACATCCTCCATCTCCCTCTAAAAAAACGTAGTGATGGTTGTAGGTTCACCCTCGCATCCTCCTCATCCCGCTTCTTCTCTGCCACTTCCACAACTTCCCAAAGGCCACCTTTCTTGATGACAGTGGAGCGATATGGAAACTCGACTCTGTTGAACTGCGGGTAGGAGTCGTGGAATGTCTTGCTGTTCCTGACCACAAGGTCCCTCATCAGTCCTTGAAAAGCCATAGTGACCACCCTCACGTTCTTGGTGTCCACGTTGAAGACCTTCCTGATTTAAGCCTCAGCAATCAAGGAGTGGTTCCTGAAGTTCAGAACCTTTGTGAACTCCCCAAACTTCAGCTTCACCTCGTCATTCTCAGTCTCCATCTTCCAGCCTTTCTTCAAAAGCTTTCCCAAGGCCAGCAAAGGCTTAGCAACATTTGAAACTGCACAGGTCTCACGAAGGCATATGCAATGGCCTGTCTCATCCTCCAGCAAAACCTCAGCTTGTCGAAGGTCACCACCTTTCATCTTGTTCCCCTGGGCGTCTCTCAGAATGCTCTTGCGCGGCAACGGAGTCCCCAGATCTTTAAAGCAAAGAGGAAGGACTGACATGTCTGCACCGCTATCCAACACCACGTTCACCATGTCAGTTTTCTGAACTCCACGAATGAAAAATTGTTCCATAGGCGGACTCGAACCACTCTTCATGTTATCCTTCTTGCCAAAGTTCTCCACAGGCACGTCCTTGATGTCCATGAAGTTGGTGTTGCAACCGGTCTCACTGTCACCAAACGTGCTCCACTCATCATCTCCATCGCTGTAGGTCATGTCAAAGACCATGTTGGAGTGAACCACACGCACACAGGGCTCGGCAACCTTGTTCTCATCCAAGTTGATGTAGGTTGCCCTTCTCACCGTTGTTGCTGGACACACAACAGGTTGTGGAACTTGGCTACCTCCACTGCTAACTGCAGAAGGCGCCACCGATTGCGTCTCAGCTTGCGACACCTGCCTCAAATTGCTTTGAGGACATTCCCGGCCCCAATGGCCCCTTGCTCCACAAACCTTGCGAGTATCCATTGGCAAAGTCTTTCCTTTGCCCTGTCCACCAGCATTGGACTTTCCATAGTCCTTTGCTTTCCCATCATTCTTTGTCTTCCCTTTCCCTTTGGAGTCTTTTCCTCCTTTTCTTTTCCCTTTCTTTCCTTTGCCCTTGTCCTTGCCTTTCACGCGGTCGATCTCCATTGGAACTGCGCCATTGCCGGCATCAGGGCTCTGGGATGTAGTGCTGGTACCCAAAGCCATAGCATGTTTGCACGGTCGAATTGTAGGATCATCTCTCTCAGGGCCTCGTAGCTGGAGTCCTCCATCAAGTGCATGCGCAACTGGCCTGTCACGCAACGAATAAGGATGGCAAACATCATCTCCTCACCAGTGGGCTGCTGGAAGATCTTGTCGTACTCCTTGAACCCATCCTCCAACCTGGTGATCTGAGCCAGCAATGACACCTTCATGTCGAAAGTGCCCCAAGCCATCAAAGCGTTGAGGATCCCCAGACTGCGGTTTCTGCTGCTCGGTTGGCACTGCAGCATCAGCAACCTAAGGGCTTCATACCCGTTTGAATTCACCAACTCCTCTCAGCACTGAAAGCACGCAGAGGAACATCGATCTCTTCTTCTCGGACTCGTCCATCAACCTCGTTTTTGCTGCAGCGTCAGCTTGTTCTGGATGGTCTTGATCTCGGCCTCATAGCTATTGTCCAAAATGCAACGGCATTGATGAACTGTCCACCACCAATCTCTCCACATTGAAACTTCTTGCTCCCTTGACTTCGGTTCAAAGGGTCCAGCCTTTGGCAGAAGCTTGAACCAGTCCGTGTCACAACCAGCTCTGTCCTAGCTGTGCTAGCAGCTGCCTGAGCTGCAGCTTCAGTGGCTTGGATCATGCATGCGCCTTGCCACTTCCATGCCGTGGCTGCTGCCAGGAGAAGTTTCACCGGCTGGGTAGGTGGTCCATTATGGGGAGCTCCATCACCATCTTCCATGTAGTACGGCTCCAGGTCCTGGATGCCAAAGGGCTCGACCAGGAGCTATGCCACCTAGTGCCGCCGCAGCGGCTCCGCTACCATGTAAAGCAGAAGGAAAACGCACGTGCTCCTCTTTCACTCGAGCACCAAAAGCCTTCAGTTGTCACACTGATAAGAACAGATACTTCACTGTCCTGACAGGTGCATGGAAACATGCTAACATTGGGACTGTCGGCATGGTGTTTGGGTTTCATGAAATTTCCATGCTCTGACAAAAGAATCATAACTGCCTTCGCCGACACGCAGCAAAGACTCAAGTATCCGGACCGTCAATTACAACTGTTTTCCCTGCAAGGCAATACTAGAAGATTTCACAAACCCATAGGAACGGAACTCCTGGAAGGTATTGCGATAAAGAAACAGAATTCGAGTTTGTGTCTCTTCCTCTACTTATTTTTTAGCCCTTGTTTCCACACTCTGAAGCTCCTTGAGACTTGCGTGCACTGCTTCCCCGCTTCTCAAAAGCTTTGCTGCGCTCCTACCCCGTTGGCAACAACGTAGCTTCGCTTCCGTTGTCTTGTGGAAAACAAAACGACACCAGCTGCGCTAAGCAGTTTCAAACGATGCACGAAAACAATATCAAGCTACCCCGACACTGTCTCAAAAGAACGTGTAAGGAGGTTTGTAACTGTGGATGCTTCACTGAAAACAATATATGCTGTTGATGAAGAACAAAGCTTACTTGAACCAATACATACACTGTGTCATCATCCTAACTCCATTATTTTGCAGCTGCCAACCCACTTACAACATGCAAAGAGATCCTCAAGAAACAGGGTCAAACTATTCCAGAATAAGGATAATCAGAAGTGCAACAGGTCCTCTGCATCGTTGAAAACCTCTGGCTCCTCTGCATCCTTCACTTCCCTGTCTTGTGAAGTTGTGTCCTCGGCAGGTCCTGGACAAACCAAAAAAATCATCCCGGCAAGAAACCCCAAACAGTGTGGGGGTAGTGGAAGGATAATGTAGGATGATGATGATGATGATGATGATGAGGAGCATGATGATGATGATAATGATGATGATGATGGTGATGGTGATGATGAGAATGATGATGATGATGGTGATGGTGATGATGAGGATGATGATGATGATGAGGAGGATGATGATGAGGATGAGGATGAGGATGAGGATGAGGATGAGGATGAGGATGAGAATGAGAATCATGATGATGATGATGATGGTGACGGTGATGATGATGATGATGGTGATGATGATGATGATGATGGTGCTGGTGATGGTGATGGAAATGATGTAGAGGATAATGATGATGTTGGGGATGATGATGCTGTTGAGGAGGATGAGGATAAGGATGATGATGTTGAGGAGGATGAAGATGAGAATGATAATGCGGAAAACGAACTGGAGGATGATGAGGTGGAGGAGGATGCTGCAGAGAAGGAGGAAGATAATGATATTGAGGAGGAGAAATGATGATGATGATGATGGTCTTTATGATGATGATGATGATGATGATGATGGTGAAGAGGAGGAGGAGGACGATGGTGAGGATGACAATGATGACAATGATGACAATGATGACAATGATGACAATGATGACAATGATGACAATGATGACACTGATGATGATGATGATGATGATGATGAGCATAATGATGGTGATGATGATGAAGATAATGATGATTGTGAGAATGATGATGATGAGGAGGAGGAGATAATGATGGCCATGGTCATGGTGATGCTGGTGACGGTGATGATGATGATGATGTTGTTGATGATGATGATGATTATGGTGAGGATAATGATGGTGCTAGTCATGATGATGGTGATGACGATGAGGGTGGTGCGGTTGATGATGATAATGCTGATGATGATGATGATGATCATGATCTTGATCATTATGGTGATGATGAGGATGACAATGCGGAAGAAAAAGTGGAGGAGGTAAAGGTGGATAATGATGGTGTGGAGAAGGAGGAGGATAATGTTGAGGAAGACAAATAATAATGATCATGATGATGATGATGATGATGATGATGGCGATGATGATTGGGATAATGATAATGATGATGTTGGTGATGATGATGATGACGATGATGATGATTCGGATGATGATGAAAATGATGATGATGATGATGACGACCATGATGATGATAAGCGGCATAATGATTGTGATGATGATGATGATGGTGATGGTGATGGTGAAGATAGTGATGGGGGGTGATGGTAATGAAATGATAGTGAAGATGCTGATGATGATGATGATGATGATGAAGCCGATGATGAAGCCGCGGCCCAGAAGCTAGGACCACACTTTGTGTGAGCCTGCACAGTCGAAACGCATGTCAACATTGCACAAGAGCCCCTTTATACACAAATCTGCAAGTAAAATGCCGCAGACCAGAACCTAGGACCACACTTTGTGCGAGCCTGCGCAGTTGAAATGCATGTCAGCATTTTAGAAGAGCCACTGTATGCGGAAGTTTACAGCAAAAATGCCGCGCCTCAGAATGAGCCCGGAATGCGGACACACATTTGTGCAAGCCTGCGCAGTGGAAACGCATGTCAAGATTTCACAAGAGCCCCTTTATACGGAAATCTACAAGTAAAATGCCGCACCCCAGAATGAGCCCAGAATGAGGACACACATGTTGTGCAAGCCTGTGCAGTGGAAACGCATGTCAAGATTTCACACAAGCCACTTTATACAAAAATCTGCAAGTAAAATGCCGGGGTCCAGAATGAGCCCAGAATGCGGACACACATGTTGTGCAAGCCTGTGCAGTGGAAACGCATGTCAAGATTTCACACAAGCCACTTTATACACAAATCTGCAAGTAAAATACCGGGGTCCAGAGTGAGCACCCTGATCAAGCACCGGCCTTTACGCCTACCGTAAGAACCCCTCAGTGTGGACACACTGTTTGGGGAAAAATCCTGGTGTGACCCCCGTTTGCTGAGAATCGAAGCAAAATTTATCGCTCTGAGGTGCCTAACAAATCGACACATCTCTCGTATTTTAAGAAACCAAAAGATACCAAAAGTAGAATTGACACCGACAGCGACTGTCTCCGAGTCTCGCCTCTGTCTGTGAGATCTTTGCCATTTGTGCCATCTGTCTGTTCGAAGTGCCTTTTCAAGATGAAGAAACGGCATTTTGTCCCGTTGAACGGAAAGGCTGAAAAGGAAAAGGTGGCGAGCCCGTGCGAAACAGCAAAGAATCCGTGGCAAAGAAAGGGCCTGACAAAGAACCACACTCAATTTGATGTATGCCACATATGCAAAGCGATTAATTATACGCGGGAGACAGCGGATGAGGGATGGACGAGTGTGTCACACCATGTTTGTTCAATGCTTCAATGCCTCTATTCCAAATCAATTTCCATAAGCTTTCCACGTTTGCAGTTCGATGGCAATCTCCAAGATTTGAGGTGACTTGAGATATCCATTTGAGCCCAAGCAACTCGGGAACTCCAATGTCTCCAATCTTTCTGCAGAAAGTGCTGCCCTGCCAGAGACCAAGGAGGTACCTCGACTACATGAAAACACATGAAGACATTAGTGTTCTCAGATGTTCTCAGAACATGTGGACAGAAATGGACAGAATGCAAATGCTGACAGGGCTGACAGGGGTCAATTCTGGGAGTCGCCTTGAATTTAAAGGGCAAGTTCAGAGGGAGATGTGCTTCGAATATTGACTCGTACCGTACCAAGAATGACAACGCCTGGAACAGAAATTTGACCATAATTTTACATGTAGAAAATTCCATCACTTCGAATTATTTTCCTGAAAAAGTAGAATGACTTGGCTGCAAGTCACGCAATGCTGACGGCTGTCAGAAGCCCAAAGCATCGCCCTGAGCACGAGAGTCTGCAGACAGCGTTACTTCAGGCCAGGGGGACGGGACAAAAACATACAAGAACTAGTTAACTAATGTTAACTAGCTTGAGAACTGCTTGGGTATCTGAGGGAAGGCAGCTGAAATGGACAAAAGGAAGCTCGTTGGGATGGTTTTGTATGCAGCTCGCAGAGCCGTAGATTGGCATAAGGATGTACACTGATGTACGCATGCTATCTGCATCGCTGCAGACTGGACATGGCACCAAGTGTCTCTCCAGCCAAATGGTGGAAGAATTTCTGGCTGAAACATCCCACGGCTTTTAAACACGAGTATCCACACCCTGACCAATGGGTAGAGCTATTTTTCAGTGTTGCATTTTTCCATGTGGCGAGAGAGCATCAAATAATCTAGAAACGAAGGTTGTGTTTCACTGCCAGGAGCTCATGCTCATTAAGTGCCGCCCATTGCCCCAAGAATGTTCCAAGAGAGTATGCCAGTGTTGCTATAATCAACTCCTTGCACCACTTGCAAGGCGCCCCTGGTAATACCCCAATATCAAATCCAGCAAAGCACAAGCTAGGCATCTGAATAACCCAAGAGGTAGTATGGGTAGCATCATCATTTCAGTGTAGCGGGCAAAAACTGGCAAGTCAGGAAAGGATCTTGGGAAAATCGAATTGAACCTCCAACTGACGGGGTGGGAATATGGTACAGGTTGGTACAGTATGACTGTGAAGACACCAAAACCTTGCTCAAGCAAGAGCAACTACAGCTAGCAGAAGCTGGCTTTCGGGACAAGACACACAGGTCACAGGACAACGAGCTGCTACAGCAGAAGAAGAACAACAACCCCACCAGCTCCAGAGCACAACTTAAAGCGTTCCTCACATTGTGGAAAAGTTGGGTTCCATGGATCATCAGTACAACCCCTTCAACTACAAAACAATGAGAAACCTGCTGGAATGTGTAGAGAATGTGTAGAGAAGCAAGTGGTCGGAAGACACAAGCCCGACACAAGCCCTGCGGTTGGAATAGCTCTTGCGACGGCTCTGCGGAAGGACCAGCTCTTCTGGCCCAAGTGGCCCTTTCAGTGTTGGGACATGGGACGGGACATGGGACGGGACATGGGACGGGACATGGGACCAGTGTTGGGCAAGTCTCATCGAACGAGAAAGGCAACGCAGCAACGCATGCCCTAACCATTGTGAGCAAGTGCGCTCAAACATCGCATTGGGAGTGATATTCTTCTAGGTTTCTCACATCTCATTCAATCTTACATTCTAAACATTTCTATACATAAAAATGAATCTATATAAATCCTCTACATAGACTCTACATACTTTTAATCCTTCAGTCATCATTCCAGGCTGAACGTTGAGCCGCTCTGTCGCCTGCCTCGGCCGGAGCTGCACGATCTGCACGATCTGCACAATCCGCACATCGCTCATGGGGCTCATGGGGCTCATGGCACTCGTTGTCAGCTGACTGTCTGATCTTGCTGCGCTTGCTGCGCTTGCTGCGCTTGCACTTGCCCCCTGGTCTCGCCCGGTACCCAAGTGTTGCCTTTGAGCTTAGAGTTGTTCGGCCGTCAAACAAACTCACGCCGTGGCTTTGCTATGTTGGGATGGCGCGTCTACATTCATTGCATCCACATATTATATACTGTAATATATGGGATCGTACGCTGTGTTGAACATTTCTGCTAAAAATCAATATCGATGGCTTTGGTTGTGACTCATATGATTCTAAAGGTGGCCTCGGATAGAGTAAATCCACAATTACTGAGTGCAGGGTGTAGCAAGCTGGCAGCAACTGTGCTCAACGGTACTTCGTGCATCAACAAAAAGCGAACCTTTCTGCATCGCGAGTTGGAACAAGTTGAAGCAAAGAAATGCAAAGAACCTTGTCAGAGCCTTGTCAGAGCCCTGTTAGAGCCTTGTCATGGCTTGTCCTCAACATGTCTTACTGCCATCTGCCATTCCGACATTTCAAGTACTACCTGCTACCATCTGTTACCACAGCTGTGGTAATAGCCTCTGTCTTCTGCGGGCTGGTATTAGGATGTATTAGGTATACAAATTGGCACCGGCATCTGTCAGCCCCCTGAAATTCTCTGCATTTTTGTGACGGGCACAAAGGTGACTCTAAGCGTCGCATGGTGAAATTATGTGAAATTGACGCAGCCCGCTTTGGGGTGCGTTGTGCAGCATGCCGCATGGCCACGTGTCGTGTGACTTGTCACAACGATTTCACAGGTAACTGTCAAACCCCTTTTTTTGTGGCTGTGAATCTGCGCACGGCGCACACAGCCTACTAAATAGTCCAAAAATCACTTAACCAGTCTTAAGCCATGTAAATTTGTTCTGCAAAATCATCTGATGAAATAACATGAAATAACTCTTGCAGTATCATATTTGAGAAACTCAGTGCCCAGTCAAGCTGAGGTCTCACTTTTGTGTCCAGGCAAGTCATGCCGGTCATGCCTGTCGCTTGCCGTGCACCCATTCTCCACCTTTCTTCTCGCCTCTTTGGTTTGTAAAAACGCCTTCACCATGCCTTGGTGCGCAGAATGCGCAGAGTGCGAATGTCAATTATGTCAATGTCTTTGAATGTCTTTGAATGTCTTTGAATGTCTTTGCCTTGTTGAAGAGTGAAGAGTAGTGAAGGGCTGAACTTTACATGCACTGTTTTGGACTCATTTTGAACTCGTTGAATCTACATCGTCACACGGGTCACTTCATCTTTCTCATTGAAAATTCCGTTCTTGAACACCATTGAACACCTAGAACATGAGAGACCGTCAATGTGCATTGTAACATTGTACCGATTATCGATTCACTAAAAATGTCAATGCCTCTGTTTCCTTTGTGTGTGACAAAGGCACAACTCGTCTTGCTTCAGGTGTAGCTGGTGAAAGGGGGGTTGTTGTCAATGGGCTTCTGTTGAAAAACACAGCCATAAACGTTCAAGTCACACCTTAGGGAATAGGCAACCAAGACATACCGCTCGACATACCGCTCGACATAGTCCGAATCAAGGGACTGTTTTCCTTCTGACCATTGCCCCTGGTACGAACGACCATCTGGCCAGCTGAAGGTGCCATGACCTTCCTTGGAGTCGTTGACATAACCTGCAGAATGTGCCGCAGAACATTGGTCACCGGATTTCACGAGAACTGGACATCAGTTGCTCAGTTTGACATGACACCTTACAAGATCTTACAAGATCTTACAAGTCTAAGTTTCTATTGTGCACAAGGAACCACCCTCGTAGACGCGGCCATCTGCCCATCTGAACTTGCCATGGCCATGCATACGATTCCTGACTGATCAAAATGATCAGATGGTATGTGCCAAATAGAAAATTCCGACGTGCAAAAGCATTGGGAAAGTGGAAGAAAGCCGCTGGAACTGTTTTGTGCTGCAACTTGTCCACGGTCCTGTCCCATTGACCTTCGTAGACGCGACCATCCTCCCAACTATACTTTCCTGATCCATGTATGTCCTCAGCTATGACAACGCAGGACTTTCAGAAAGGCAGATGTGAAAACATTGAAAAACAACAATCAAACAACGATCAAACAACGATCAAACATGAGCAAAGGCGGTAAAGGAACCATCAACTCACTGCAGGCAAGATACGTTCTCGAAAAATTGTCCTACGCCATGCTAACTTCACAAGAATTATGTGGTTGGAGGGGTTGACAACAGTCATAACAGACATAGCAACAATAACAACAATAACGGGGCAACAAACTGTGACTCTTGCGCCCAAGAATTCAAGCTGGAAAGGATATGAAAGGATAAACATGGATAAACAATGTCACAAGTTTTTCCGTGGCTCGGCTCGCTCAGCGACTTGTCCTGAATAGCTGGACCCATCTGCCCAAGTGAAATCTCCGCGGCCCGACCTCGAAAAGCAGAATTTCTGCGCAGAGCTGCACAGCTGCACTTTTCTCTTGTTTTGCTCCAGATGTGTCGATCTTTCGTAACGATCTCACATTCTCACATTGCCACCCGAGTGACTTCAGACCATGTTCGTATTCGCCAACCTCGACGCGCAAGATTCTGGCAAACAAAAGCAAACTGGCAAACTCAAAAAACAATGCCGATTGCAACATGACTGCAACAAAGTGTGAAGGAACAAATTTCTGGTTCTGCCGGTTCTGCATGGTTTTGCTGCATGTTTTGCAACACAAGGCCACACACAATTGTTGAATCAGATCCCAAGACCATTGTAAAAAATGGTAACAGCAGCGCAAAAAAATAACACCTCGAGACTCGAGAATGTTGACTCGAGAATGTTCACTTTGTGCAGCCCTGTCTTCTAGGTTTCAAGTTGACAATTGAGAAGAGACAGCAGAATCAAATGGCAGCGCATGAAAATGTGTACCATGTTTGCGATCTTGCGAAAGTCTGTAGCATAGCTCCGCCAAATCAGGGAAATTGTTTCAGGACAATTGTTTGTATTGAGAACCAGCCCAAACAAAATCCATGTTGCTTCTCTACGATATGTTTCTCAGATTTTCTAAGTACAACTTCTCACTGCAATTGGAAATCCATCGAAATCCACAGGAGGCTCCGGAGCCGTGCACTGTGAGCATCTGTCAACATTCTGTCAACATTCTGTCAACATCTGTGAACTGTGGCTCCAAACGTATCTGGCTCCGTCCGGCCAAGTCTCTTCACCAAAACCGTGCTGCTTGTCGTCCTCGCGGCATCGCCACAGATCCAAAGCTTTGCAAAAACAAACAAATCAAAATAATCAAACAATAAAAAAAACAATAAACTCAATAAACAACATCCCAAGTCCGTGTAAAAGTGTCAACAAACTTCGATCCAGCTCGATCCATATTGATCCATTTTGTACCTTTCCGACTCCAATTACTGTCGATCAGAGACGATCAGACATGATTAGAGATGATCGGAGAATGTCCTGCCACTCACCACTGAACTTTGATCCACTTGCATGAGTGTAGGTGCCTCTGCAATTGGCCAATAGTTTCCAGTTCACAATCAGGCAAAGTGCAACATTCCAAATTTCAAGCCATGTAAAACTTGAACATATTTAAGAGCCACCATTGAAAGCTGAAGGAGAAGTGACCTACTGCTATCTTGTTGTTTTTCCAAGCTTCATCCTTTGACATGTGACAACATTGTGCCTTTCCATGACCTTATTTTTGGACTGCGTGAGTTTGTCCCGTCCCAGCCTTTGCCGTGAGCTTTGTCGTTTAACCAGTTTCCTTCGTAGATGTCTCCATCGGTGTGTTCGAAACGACCAAAGCCATGAGCTTTGTCATTCTCCCACTGACCTCTCCAAACAGAACGGCAGAAACGGCAAAAATCAAAAAAAAAATGAAGCTTCCCAGAAATCCGCAAAGTTTCCCAAGTTTCCCAACAAGTTGAGACGTCGTAAGGTGCGAAACAAATGTGCAACATGGTTCAACATGTCTGCACATTTCTTGCAAACTTCAAGGACTGTCCACAAAATCCACAAAATATGCATCGAACAAAACACCATATCGAGATATATCGAGCATGTGCTCAGCTCAGGCCTTCATATCGAGCACCATCGGGCCACACCTGACACTGCGTTTCACAAAGGGATCACTGAAAAAAAACATGAGAAATTTATGGAGCATGCGAATATGCAGAGAATACCAAACATGACCTACACTGCACCTCAAGTGACTCAAGTGTTGCCATGGTGCTTGACTTTGAACTCATCGGAATGCTCATGAGAAAGAACAATGCAAGAACAATGCAAGCAAAGGAGGACCACGAAGAAGATTCACAAAATTAATTCTTGGCTCAAATGGCATTGAATGGAAAAAATTGAAGCCGGAGAATTGTTGAACTGCCACGATTTTTGAAGAGGCTTGAGTTGGTTCATTCAAATGATTTTTTTAAGCATCAGTGCGGATATTCGAAAAACATCGAAATTTGCTCATGATGACTGGGATCCGATGAATTCCGATGATATCCGATCCGAAAGCAGCTAGAGTCGCAACTGTCGCAGGGCTCAGGTGGCCTGTAAGCCATGACCATGTCGATGGGGACCAAGCCACTCTCCAGTGAAGGTGGACCCGTTCGGATACCTGGCAAGGACCGCAAGGACCGCAAGGACCGCAAGGACCGCAAGGACCATGACACATCATCCATCATCATCCGCCAGAGCGTGCCAGAGAATATCAGAATTCGAAGAAAATACACAACAAGTTACAACAATTCTAGCAACTCTATGCAGCTCTATGCAATTTTAAAAATTCAAGGTGACAGCAAGATGTTACTTAGATCGTGCAACGCGCAAAAGTCACCAATCTCCATCAAACACCAGGGCCGAGAAGGCCGAGAAGGCCGAGAGGGCACGTGTGCAAAGGTCTGGATTCTTGTCCAAAAGGGGCCTCCTGCATCACAGCAAAACTCTGCCACCGTACTTGTTCGGCTCTGTTGGCCACAAAGCCCACTCAATCCCACTCGCCCCACCTTTCTTGGAGGAAACGTAGCATCTACAACTTCGGCCTTGGGATAGATTCGAAGCCTTGGTGGGACCTTTTTAGCGAACCTCCCAGTGTAACGAAACAAATTCAAGAACATAACAAATAACGAAACAAATAACAGTCGCACAATTCAAAGTCAAATACCAAAATTGTCTGCACACATTTTGGGTGTGGACGTGATTGCAATACTTCGGAAATTCTAACGGCAAAACGACAAACATTCACCATATATGTTTTTGCAGCGCAATCACATTTCTTTGTCGGATAGTCCGGCCTGGTTGTCAGCATTTGCCTGACCTCACATCAGTTCATAGATTCGCTCGGTGCGCATTCAGTGAAATTCCGACAACATTTTCAATACCTCCAATGCACAATTCCGATTGTTTTAAACCGAACATTACTTGCTGCAAACCACCCCTTACTTGGCAACACAAATGGGTGAAAACATAATCTTCATGGGCAAAAAACAAATCTTGGGAACTCCGATCCTGTCAGTTTTGCGCAATGTTTCTCAAAATTGAACGCCTTGGATTTATGGTTTTCCCGAACCTACAATAATGAAATCCAAGGCACAGCAGTTAAACATCGTGAAGAACCTTCAAACAGGGCCATACAACACACATGTTGAAACAACAAACAAAACCTCAAAGTACATCGTCCAATTTGTTAGCGGCTGTTAGCGCCCGCTCCAAAACAACAGATCGCAAACTGCAACAAAAAATGAAACCACGTTTCGCAACAAACGGACTGAGGTTGAAACTGTTGCGTGGGAAACCACGCTAAACCAATGCAAAATGCTAGCCAAACGTGCCAGAAAACAATTTGGAGACACCTAAATGTTTCTATGTTTTACATGCGCTTCCATGTTCAATCAAGTCTTGTCAAAAGGAATATCATGAATTCGCACGCATCTTTTGAAATCATTGCAAGCACCGACATTTCAACACTTCATCAGTCCGTGGGCCCTTCAATTTGGAAGAAATGATGCTGTTTGTATCGTTCTACTCCTTTACCATGGCTAACTGTAACCAAGGTGTTTTGGTTGCAAGTTGCATCCAGAAATAAATTCAAATTATTCCATGGTGGGACAACGCAACTGTTACTTTTTCCATGTCATGGCTACAACACGTACAGGCTGCCCCAATTTTCCCAATTGGAAGAAATTTGATGTGTTGCAATTGCACATCTGCATTCCTTTAACATCTCGCCTTTCCTCGATTGGTTTATCTCGGAAATAATGTCCAGGGAATTTAGTTCCACAACATGTCAAGCCATCCGTGACAAAACACGCAAAAAAAACAACATGCGCCCATCCATGTAGTTTGTATCAAACTTAAATTTCATGTCAATCTGTTTCTTTTGCTTGAGATACAAGCGCCTCACGATAAGAACTGATACTACCTGATCAAATCCTATGTGATATGGGATGCACCACATGCAACTGCTAATGTACAACAGGCGTCAATATGTTGCACCCCGCCTTGATGACTGTGACAACAAGGCATCAAATTGCTACTGAGATCCTTGCATCCTAGCACATTGCAAAAAACGTACTTGTGGCCAAAAGGTAACGCCGCTGGGACAGGCATTGCCGTGCCACCACTTGCATATGTCCTTTAAGGACTACCTTTGGCTTCACACTACCTTTGGAATGAATTCGTAGATGGACCCCACTTCACGGTTCAGGCTCGGAACTGCTGGTGCTGCTCTGACCGTGGTGGTACGCCATCCACTCCTCAGGATCACTCACCTCACACATTTCGCTGGCCATGTAACATCGGCCACGCTCTGATTGAGTCTCCATTTCGACATCTGAGTCAGTTTGCATTTCTTGTTCTTCAGCTGCTTCTTCTCCAGTCGATGCCAACATGTTGATCATGGCATCTGCAACTGCATTCACGTGTGAGCTTGCAGCTGGAGTGCTGCTTGAAGTTGCTCCCAAAGTTTCGACCAATTGGGCTCCAATGTTCACAGCTCTCTGAGCATCATCCAAAACTGCACACATGTCAACTGCAGAAAAGCCATTGTTTGGTGACTCCTCGTCGGATGAGATGTCACTCATTGTACGAGTCATTTCGCTCGCTGCAAATCGAAGCTCTTCATTGTCGCTTCGATATTCTCTCATCACAACACGCAAAACACCAAGCCTTTCGGCATACAGAGTCCTTCGTGCATCAGTTGTTGCAGCTTCGTGGCGATGCATGCATCTTTCATACATCCAAGTCAACATTGCCTCTGGGGACCATGCATCTCCTGGAAGTGGAAGGTCCCTTGCACTTTCAAATCTCGGCATGCTTGAAGAGTCTCGTCCTCCAGCATCTAGCATAGGCTCGTTCGAGCCAGTTGCACCGGTGTTGGCACGGTCATTGCTGCTCCCAAGCATGGACGGGACTGGAATTGTGGGCTCTGCTGGGCTGTCATATGTATCGTGCAAACCAGGGTCAGCACTTCCACTTGAACCACTTGCCAACGGGATGATCTCCTCAGGCTCGTGCTCTGTCGCACTTGTTGCAAACCAACCAAACCATGAAAACACCAATGGCAGCATCATGAAAGTGCCAAGAAGACAAGTGAAGACAAAAAGTCCTTGATCACCTGAAGTTGAATCTGATCCATCACAACCCTGGAAATTCAGTAGGCTCAAGGCGCAAAGAAGAGCGCGCACATTGTAGCGCTTGATGAAGACCTTCCCAGGATCATCACTGCCTTCAAGTGCTCCGGCGTTTCGATTGTAAAGCCCTAACACGGCCATCGGTGATTTCAATCTTGGTGCAGAAAGTCACTTTGTCCCGATATCTGCCGGGTTGATGTTTCCACTCACGCTGCAAAGTCTGATGGTGCCAGCTGAAATCAATGACTGCAGCCATAGGATCCTGCAGCTCAAATGTCTCAGACGGCCCACTCATTGACGATGGAGTATGCCCTTTGCGCCGCTGCTGTCAGTGTATGCAACAATGATTGTACGACGACCAGTCAACCAAGCAAGCATTCTTGAAAGGAGAATTGCATCTGAACATCCACCGCTACTTGCATAGACCTCTGCTTCAGCTGAGCTCAAACTGATAATTTTCTGAGTCCTTGAAGCTGAAAACAACATGCAACCTCCATAGAACATCACGCAGCATGAAACGCTCCTGCGCGACTGTCTGTCGCTTGCCCAGTCGCTGTCAGTAAACACCTCCAGCACATTGTCACTTTGATTGATGTCAGGGTATCCATGATAGATTCCACTGTTGCGGCCGCACCACTTCAATGACACTGAGATTTCACTGTGGCTCGCAAGGTACGCAACCAAATGTCTCAAAACTGTCAAGCTTTTCTGAGTCGGCTTTGAACTGTATGTTGACAAATGACGAATGACGTATTGACAATGTGGAACATCATTGGCCAGATACATCAGGATACCAACGCACGGTCTGAAAGTTGTTGCAACATCATCAGCCAAATTCTCTGTTGTATCTTCACGATCGATGTCTGAATGTGCAGGCGTCTTTTTGTTTTGGTTCTTGGGGTTCATCCCAAGCAGTGAGCACAATTGGTTGATGTGTTGATCCAGTGAGTCTGATTTGTCATGCGGCCATCATGGTGAAGGACATGTAAACGTTACAAAAACGTAATCTCGTCACCAGGCTTTTCCATGACCTGCATTGAGATGTCGTAGGCCTTGCGAAGCTCTGCTGCAAACTTTCCAAGGACAAAACTCTTACGCCCTGCAACAAGCAAATCATCCACATGAATCATAACAATGCAGCGGTTGTCTTTGGATTTCAAGACGCAAGGATAAGGAGCATGATCTTCAAGGTCAAGGGTCGTCTTCAAGTAGTTTGTGATGGCTTTGTACCACAACCAGCTGCCATCACGTTGTCCAGGCAAAACTCGACCCAATGCAAAGCTCCTCACATTTCCACCAGCGTCAGTTGTGTGAACCAGCGTTGGGCACTCTTGTTTCACTGTAAGAAATGCATCTCTGACATCCAAGCTGGCCACGCATTTCCAAATGGTGGGCAAGATGCGACTGATGATTGATCCACTGGCTGGCGAAAACAAACTTTCTCGCTCAGGCTCCAACCAAGCAAACTCCCTGGCCACAACCCTCGAACGCCTCAACCAAATTGGATTGCCCTTGTCATCATGTTTTTCGCGCCAAGTTCGCACGATTCTCGTGTTCAGCACTTTGAAATTGCTTGGCACGGACTCAGGGCTTTGCAGCATATGAAGCTTCTGCAAACGCTGTAACTCCAATTGGTCTGCAAGAGGGTCAAGGCGCATCATCTCATCAGCTGACAAGCTGGGCTCCTTCAAGCTGAAAGGAAATGTCAGCTGTTGCAAAATGCGGGCCATCTCAACATCCTGGATCTCACTTGATTCACCTTCAGCCAGAAATTCATCATCGTAGAATTCAAACTCGTACTGCTCCAACCTGTCAAGGTTAGCATCTTCAAAGTTGAATTGAACTGCAGCATCTTCATGTTCGTAAAGCTCCAGGTCTGTGCTTGTGACCTGCATCATCTGTTGCTTTGGTGATTCTGCCAGTTTGGGAGCTTTTGGAGAACGCTCCTCAACAGAGTCCATGGCATCGTCCATTGGCGGTGTAACTGGCTGTTCTTCACCAATGCGAGCTTTCTTTGCATCTGCAAGTTCGCTTGCATCACCTTGATCAGGCCTTTTGTAGCTTTCAGAGGTTGAAGCATCAGCTGAATCACCAGCTTGAGCTGGAGGCAAAACTGACTCCTGCCCCGCCTGAGAAGCAGGCTCTTGTTCCAAATCCTCGTTTGGGTTGTCAGCCGCATACTTCCTGACCTGGATGGCCTCAACATCGATCATTGGCATTCCAAGAGCTAAAGGTGGAGAAAGATGTCTGTTTTACATCATTCCGTGGCCAAGCGCTGCATATTCATATTCCCACAGGCTCGTGGTCACATCACCAAGGTCCTCAAGGACGAAAGCAGTTGGCAACCTTCGCACACTGCGGGTCACAAAAATGCCTTCTTTGTAACCAATGATGTGGGTGTCATTGGTCAATGCTTTGCCCAGCCAGATGCCTTTGCACCACCTTGGAGCTCCTTTTCGATCAGGTTTGATATACCCTAACACACTCTCGCCAAACACGCAAAGCGTGCCAGTGTACGGCCTGAAGTTTTTTCAAAAGCTGTTGTACCCTGTTTGACAATGAATCTGTTACTCAACCAAGCAGCATGCAGAAGAGCCCAATTGTAAACCGGATGTAGAAAAAGCGCCGTGCACAGATCTGCGGTCAGATCCAACGCTTCATCCAAAATTCTTACAGAACTACGCAGGCGGACGCGTACGTCAACCACGCACACCAAACACAAGCGCAGCGCGTAAATCCCTAACCTAATTAAACTAAAGCAATACCGTGTCAAAAGGATTGTTTCACCCTCGAC
>Ga0126342_10004895_pt1 | contig 23115 bp, 25 predicted proteins | sample Cyp1metagenome_FD_92528 | JGI IMG/M metagenome (GOLD analysis project Ga0126342, IMG submission 92528) | Coral microbial communities from Lord Howe Island, Old Settlement Bay, Australia - Cyphastrea 1 metagenome | ecosystem: Host-associated > Invertebrates > Cnidaria > Coral ...
CTACTTGCGACTTACTACTTGCGACTTACTACTTTGACTTACTGACTTACTACTTATTACTTACTGACTACTACTACTACTACCACCACTACTACTACTACTACTACTGCTACTGCTACTGCTACTGCTACTACTACTACTACTACTGACTACTACTACTACGATCATTTTACTTCTACAAATTTGCTGGTTAACTCCTGACAACACAAGGGGGAAAAATGTGGATCTCTTAAACGGCGGCCAGCCACAGTAGTGGCAAAAAATGATCATTCCATATTAATATCTCTACTTATCTCTTTATCCATCCTTACAGGATGGGGCCCCCCAGTTATGTGAATGTTGGTAAACATAAACCATGAGAAAACCATCATGAAAACTAACTAGTTCGTGAAATATCTACCATAATACCATGGTTTTTTTCAGCCACTTTTCTAGGGCAACTGCAACTGCTTCGCTCGACTGGGGGCATCCTGTCTTGATGAGATCCAAGGTGGTGATGAATGCGAAACATGAAAGCCCCATGTTTCATGGGAGCGTAACACAATTTGATGGGGAAACCACTGCATATCTACAACTTTGATAGTTTTTTAAGTTCGCTCGGATGATAGGAACCATCCGTTGGTAAACCCAATACTCAACCATTCCCAAGTCATCACCATTTTTATAGGTGGTATAAACCATTCCCAGTCATGGTATGTTTCTTCATGACATCTCTCCAACGCCAGGGCTGACGCCACCCTCAGATGTCTCTATGGAGTGGCTCGGTTCAGATCTGAGGCTTGAAGCTTTTCTTAAGTCATGGGAGCATAGATGTCCTTTTCCCATTGGTTGGTTGATGAAAAAAGAGGGGTTTGAAGAAACCCCTTTAACAGGTAGTATACCGTATACCGTATACCAAACCGGCCCCTCTATTTTCACCAAAAGGACATTATTGCATGGGAGTCATGGGGGATCCCCAACAAAACTATGGCTACGAATTCATGCTCATTCATGAGGACTGGATGATTTAAAGAATTTAGGGATCTCAACATATCTCAAGCAACAAAAATGGTGATCGTTCAATACCCTCTGGTTATTTAACGTAGCTATAGAAAATCACCATGTTTAATAGGTACACCATCTATTTCTATGAGCCATTTTCCATGGCAATGTAAGTCATAACCAGAGGGTAAATCCCATTAAACCACCATTAAACCACCATTAAATCACCAGTAAATCACCAGTAGACCATTGGCAAAACAAGGTGATTTTCAACCAACAAAGACGAGGATTGAAAACCGCCTTTGATCTGGCGTTTTGTTGTCAGGTATCTGACTTGTAGGATTTCTTGTCCACAGAGTTGGTTTTCATAAATATGAATATAAACATATATATATGTATATATAATATGCATCTTTATATGTATATATATATATATATATGTATATCTGTATATATATATACGTATATATATATATATAATATATATATATATATAATGGGCTTGGATTTGCTATCCACTGGGGCCCTCACAACCCAACCCCCAAGAAAGACATGCACAAATCCTAACGTTTTTTTTTTATTTATTTTTTTCTTATTCGCAAATGTTTCGTTTCAAACAAAAAAAAATCCCAGCTGGAGGACTTACCGAAAACCTGGGTCCAACAGACCAACAAACCAGGGTACCATTGGATATCTGTGGACCTATTTTGTTGATACCAAGGTGATCCAAGGTGCATTATTTATTGTATGTATATCTCTCTATATATATATATTATATACAGTATATACAATTACTGGTTGGTGGTTTGGAACATTTTTTATTTTCCACAATATATGGGATAATTCTTACCATTGACGAACTCATATTTTTCAAGATGGTTATTGCACCACCAACCAGTATATATATATATATATGTGCAGTATACACAATTACATACATCTACATACCAACAAGCAGGGTCCTGCAAGGTGGTCCCCCCATTGAGAAGTTGGTGAATCTAATCCGCATGAACTACGTATAGATATATCAAGCATAACCAGAGTTTACCTAGTTATGTTCAGCACCAGATTTGCCAAAACTGTTTCTCTGGGACTGAAGTATGGAAAAACCACCGTGTACCATGATTATATCCCATATAATGTCAACTCCGGATTTTACGAAACCATGGTCTATTAGGGGGTACTCCTAGAATAGTCATTTCATCTGATACCTTTTTATGGTACACCCCCAATTAAATTGGATTAACTCGGTTTATAAATCAAATCCTGATACCTAATTTACCATTTGACATTAATAGTACACCATGGGACATTATACCTGATTAATTCATTTGACATTATACCTGATTTGCCTGGGTTGACATTATATTATAATTCATCTATTGATATCATCGGTCCCATTATACTCCCATGAACAATTCCCATTTTTGTTGGTTTATGCCGCCATGTTTCATTAGTTCCATTATATGACTGGATTATTTTCATAGTGGGGACATGATGGTTATAATGGGAGTCTAATATGTCATTATACCACTTATAGTACCCATTATACCACTATGAAATATATATTTTTGTTGGTTATGATTCGTTTCACTATATCCCCACTATGGAAAAAACTATAACCATTTCACCAATAATTCCATTCATAACCCATGTTTCATCAAAAAAAACCAACTACAACGTGAGGTCCCCAAGATAGCTAAGTTGGTTTATAACTCCAATAACTATGGTTTATGGTACTTATAACTATAGTTACTGGGGCTTATAAAAACCAACTTATAACTGGGAGGCACCACATTGTATGATTGGTTGATGACTGTGGAATTCACATTCTCCCACGACTCGGCGGAGGAAATCGGTGGACATGGTGAATTGGAGCGGCACCCAAGGGGTCACTGCGCGCTGCTTGGTCCAGGTGGTGACAGGTGGTCCCGGTGACAGGTGAAAGGTGGTGACTCACGGTGCCACAAAGAGGGACATTTTGCTGATTTCATCAGCTGTCACATAGCTGGTTGGTGGTTTCAAAGAATTTTTAACCGGGATCGTATTCAACAGGGAACGTAATCAGAATGGTTGAATTCATGATATACTGGTAGGTGGTTTGGAACATTTTTTTTCTCCATATATTGGGAATAATGATCCAAATTGACGAACTCCATGATTTTTCAGAGGGGTACGGGAGGGCTCAACCACCAACCAGTAAACGGGTCTTCCAAAACAACCTATCGACCTTTTTTTTGGGGAATACACATCCACTGACCAGCTATGACTTCGGGTACCTGGGGGTTCCAAGGTTTCGACACATAGCCACGAGGTATATAATTATATTAAAATATCTACTAGTGGGTAACCCCCAGAGAGATAGAACAGGTTCAATTCATCATGATATTTTAGTGGGATTTTATCTGGTTGGTGGTGACTGGAACCATGGAATTTGGATTGACTTTCCATATCGGAATGGAATAATCATCCCAACTAACGAAGCCCATGATTTTTCAGAGGGGTAGGGCTCAACCACCAACCAGTTATACTTTTCCCACATTTTTTTTTAAAATGTACCCTCTGGTAAACGTTCACATAACTATGGAAAGATCCACCATTTTGCATGGGAAAACTCACTATTTCGACTGGGCCATGGCTTCAAGTTCGCAAACTGTTTGTTTACCAGAGGGTAGATCCCATTAAATCACCAGTAAATCCCATTAAATCACCATTAAATCACCAGTAAATCCCATTAAATCACCATTAAATCACCAGTAAATCCCATTAAATCACCATTAAATCACCAGTAAATCCCATTAAATCACCATTCAACCACTATTTTACCATCACCAAATAGCTATGTCTGTATTTGACCCTGGTGAGTACGCCGAACTTTGGGATGATTTGATATGATACGACCTCCTGTCGAGGTCTTGGGATCCCTATGGATCCAACTGGTGCCCCCAAGTTATGATAGCGTTCAATCAGTTTGTGGGTTCATAACTCCAATTTCACAATTTATGGTAACTATGGATGTAAAATGATGTAAACATGGTAGATTGATATTTTTGTTTCTTTTTGGTATTTATTTTGGATTTATAAAGAACCGGGCAAAGGGGGGCCCCTTTCTTTTTGCCTCATCATGCTGTTCTCTATCCCCTTTTTTTTGGTAGGTTCTTCTCTTGCTTCTCGTGGCCGGCATCAGTTGATTCAGCGGTTGAAGGGTCCCCAACTTGACCCAGCTGAAAAACCAACATGCAAGTTGCCTTTGTCCTGGGAGTCACAGCTGAGAAATCGAGGGGTAGATATGATTTTCTGCCATCACTTTGACACAAGTTGAGCCCATTTTGGGATGGTTCTTTTCGTAATAAAACTGCAAAACCATACCATGGGTTGTTAGATTTTATTGGAATTCCAAACTCAAGCTTGGCCATGATATCCCCTTTGTATGATGTATGTATATATCTTTACATCATATTTGCATCCTCATCAAATGGTTCGTTCAATCATATTTGCATCCTCCGGCTTCTAAATTGATTGGATTCAAGAAAGATACACTATCTTATGCTCATATATTTCAATATATCCAACAATATATATATATATATCTCCAACATATATATACATATATATATACATCCCCTATACATATGTATATATATATATAATTAGATATACACATACAATATTGAGTCAGCATAGACCATCTGCCGGGCCTCGTGACCTTCCCAGGACAGCTCTTTCTTCCGGAGAACGAAGACCAGCTGCAGCGGCTCTTGCGCTGGGCCAGCGAGGCAAAACAGAAGGCGAAACTGCTGGCGAAACTGGGACGGGATGCGGTGCTGGGGCATGTGAGTTCACCATGTTGATGGTTAAGAATAGTTAAGTAGTGATTTAATGGGATCTTATAGTGATTTAAATATTCATAGTTGACCTGATTTTATAGCTTAATATTAATCATAATCTGGTAGTTGTAGTTCGAATTTAAATATTGATAGTTCACAGATGTTAGTGGTTGTAGTAAGTAAAACTTCATAGTTCTTGGTTAATAATTTAGTGGTTAACGATTGAAGTCATCCATGTTTATACACTGAATAATAATGATAATAGTTACTAATGAATTATCGGTTAATAGTCATGGGGTGTAGTCCATAGCTAATACCATCCATGTTATAACCATGGGGAACCATCTAATAGCAACCCAGGACCAATGAACCCCTAGTTTACTAATTGGTCTAATTGGCAGGTACCATTTGTAAAGGGAACTATCACTATTTTGGGAACCCACCAAATAGGAAACTAGGGTTTTGTTGTTCCTGGGTTAACATTATAGAGGATATGACTATAGTTAAGATTATGTAATTTGTAGCTGGTTAACTGTAGTTGCCACCCATCAACACAATGTAGCTGGTGAACTAGGGGATATAGTGAATAGTAATGAGGTACTAGGTCACTGTTATAGCCCAAAACATCCATAGTTACCCTCTGGTTATTTAACATAGCCATGGAACATGGTCCATTTATAGATGATTTTCCCAGCGACATCAACCTCCATTTATCAGGGATTTTCCATGGCTATGTTACATAACCAGATGGTAGGTAGCTAAAAACATCCATACTTCGGGGATATCACATGTTCATTGGCTGAGCTCCTGACCCCCAACGATATCCTCCGCTTCACCGCTGCCGCGCATCGCTGCGCCAGATCCGACCGGTGGGGATGAATTTGTCGCCCAATGGACTGGCTCTGCAAGAGGCTGGGATGCTGTCCATGACTGAACTTGACCAGATCAAAGGCAGGACATGGGGATATGGGGACATGGGGATGGGATGGGTTGGATCCTACCCTCTGGTAATGACGATTTCAGTTTGCGAACTTGAAGCCATGGCCCAGTCGAAATAGTGGATTTACCCATTGAAAATGGTGGATCTTTCCATAGTTATGTAAACGTTTACCAGAGCGTATTTTTTTTGGTACGTACACGTACCATATTTTTTTGGGTACCATATGAATTGTGGGGATATAGGCCTGAAACATAGGCCTGACATGGCCTGATCAATATGGTAGGTACCTCCAAGTTAGGTTCCTGTTGCATGGCCATTGATATGGGGAGATGGAAATGATGGACATCTCTCGCTTTTAAAAAGGAGCTGAAGAAAAAAGCACACATACACAAAATCGCTAGGCAGCTAGAATATGCTTTTTCGGGGCGCAGGTAGGCCCTTAGGAAATGGCATTATATGTATCTATATGTGATATATGGCAATGACTCAGGCTTTCTTCAGCGGTTAGGCTTGTTTCCAGCCAGCCGTGAGGTATCGACAAGCAGAAGGGTACCATCACAGTGCAAGCAGGTGCTCGGGTCTCTCAAATTCTGGAGGAGTTACAGAAACAGGGCTTGACCTTGGAAAATTTCAGCTCGATCACTGAAGCTTGATGCGAAGAAAGCCGCTTTCGGGCCCCAAGGAAGCAGGTTTTTGTAGAACATGATTCACTCAGGTGTTGATAGCATCTGGTTATTTAACATAGCCATGGAAAATCACCATTTTAAATAGGTAAACCCAGGTAAACCATCTATAAATGGGCTATCTATACCATGGCTATGTTAAATAACCAGAGGGTACATGTTGATGAAATCTGAAGCCTCTCGGAAATTTATCAAAGGTGCCTTTTTGGACATTGGATCATTGCGATTCGTTGTGCTTGGATTGCCACTAAAAGGGCAAGGAACATCGACAATCCTCCATCGATATTGTTAGCGAAGTATGATGATCATGGAATTAGATATACAACATGATACAACCATATTATAACCATGATATTACATACCATATTACATACCAACATATTAGATACCATCATACGACAATATATTGTGACCATTACAAACATTGCACAATAACCATCATATGACGGTAATCAAACACGACAACTGGAAATTCACCCCAAAATATACATGGTGGATTTTTCATTGCCACTTTTGATGACCAGAGGGTACAACCATGATGTTTCATACATCATATCTGGGTAGAGTATAACGACCACTGCAACCTCACTAAAATGATGCATAAATGGCCTTACTGTAATTCAGTTTAGGGAGTTATTACAATTTTCCAGATATACACATACATATTATCACATGTAAACATATATAAACATATATAAACATGTGTAAACACATATAAACATACATAAACATCTATCAACGCGATTTTCCTCTGTTCCACATGATTTTCACCTGAGGAGCAACAGATTGCTGGCTGGACACAGGTTAGTGCGCATGGAACTGGTGCTCGAATTCCACCCGTGGACGTGACTTGTTGGAAGACCATCCCACACTCTCTTGTGTCGTGGTCGGTGATTTTATGGAAGCCATGGCCCTAATCGAAATAGATGGTTTACCTATGAAAAAATGGTGGATCTTTCCAGTTCGTTATGTAAACGTTGACCAGAGGGTACAAGTGATAAAGAAATATGTGGCTCCAAGTAACAAAAAGAGCCTCAAAATCGGGAGTTGAGATTTTGAGGGTATCCTGCAGCCAAAGTTCTGTCCCAGCCAGCTGGTTTGTAGCAACAATAATCCCCTTATGAGTAAGCTCAGTTGGAAGAGTTTTTTTGATCATAAAGTGCATATTAAAGCGCCTACCGAGTGGGATGGGCATCCAAAACCTTGGAACCATGGAACCAAAGAATCGCTTGGGCGCATGGGCCTTAATCAACCAGAGTTCCAGTTGAAGTCCTGTGGGATCAGCAAACCAATGATGATATCCATCGGTTTCTATCATGTTGATACATCATTGAGCTAAAAACATCACGATTGTGAGCAGAAAAAAACATGATCTTGACTAAGATATATCACTATATTCATTGAAGAAAAAAAAGTAAGAACATCTTGTTGGAACTTATGAAGATATCCTTATTATCATTACAGGATGGGGCCCCCCAGTTATGTGAATGTTGGTCTATAAACCATTATAACCCCCATGAAAACTAGTTCATTATATCTACCATAAAACATGGAATTCAGCCACTTTTCTGTTCGGCAACTGAGTAAGCTATCGACTGGGGGCCCCATCCTGTATAGCTACATTGCTACATGTAAATTACCCTGTGGTAAACTAACATAACTATAGAAAATCAGTATTTTGAATGGGTAGATCAACTATAAATGGGCCATTTTCTATGGCTATATTAAATAACCAGAGGGTAAATCCCATTAAGTTACCAGTAAATCCAGCTAAATCCATTAAACCACCATTAAATCAACTATAAATGGTGTATTTTCAATAGCTATGTTTTTGTTGGTGATGATCCGAAAGCCTCCGTGAAGCGGCAGCTTTCGGGACAGGAGATGATTCTCTCCATGACGGTAGTGAGCCCTTCCAAAGGTGCAGTGGCGATGGCTGGGATTCTTGATGAAACCGCAATTTTATGGAGATTTACACTCTGGTTATTTAACATAGCCATGGAACATGGCCCATTTATAGATGGTTTACCTATTAAAATGGTGATTTTCCATGGCTATGTTAGTCATAACCAGATGGTACGATGGTAACCCTAAAAAATAGGGATGACAGGAAGAAGACCCTAGGGATTCTTGAAGGATTTGACCAATTTGGGACTCAACCAGCTAAACCAGAAAAAAAACTGGGATTGAAACAGTAAATGTGGGGATTGATTTGGATTTTTGTAGGTTTTTGTAACCATCAAAAGGTTCCGCGAGATCATGTGGGGATTCAACCCTTGAGTGGAACGGGGTAGCGAAAAAAACATGGAGAACATCGGCGAGTTTTCGCCACAGTTGAGCTACCTTTCCCATTGTTCACTCATCATTTAGATGCATTTAATTATTCAGTCGAGTCCTACCAAAATCTGGAAACCTGATGAAATAAGATCGAATCTGATGAGTTGTTGCCAGGAAGCAGGATAAGATAGCCCCAACTCCTCTACCTTTCCAGGTTGGCCTCCTTCCAAACCAGGTTTCTTTGCCCAAAAAATGGGCTACCCCCCAAAATCATTTTGTGAAAATCATCGCTTTCCTATGCTTTCCCAAATGAAATTGCCATTTTGGGAATAAGTCAACCTTTAGGAGACAAAGGCCCTAACAAAGAATCCCGGGGAACGACAGATGGGGCTTTCAATTTTATCCCACAATCATTTTTGGATCTAGAATGATCTAGATCAGTGAAATCTTCATTTTTGACAGCTAATATCATGGGCTGGTTGGTGGTTTGGAACATTTTTTTTATTTTCCCATAATATATGGGATGTCATCCTTCCCATTGACTAATATTTTTCAAGATGGTTAAAACCACCAACAATCACTCCATTTTTCAGGCCATCGGTTTTTCGTCGCCAGGTGTCATGAAGGTCTCGGAAGGCGATGCCCTATTCCCCTGGATGCGAGTGGGCTTGGGAGCATTGGCTGTAGTGCAGGAGATGACTCTCAAGGCGCCGCCGGGTTAAAGGCGGCCTGGGCACAGATTGAAATGGATTAATGTACCCGGCCTGGTAAACTAACAGTTTGCGAACTTGAAAATTGCCATTTATAGTTCCCATAAAAATGGTGATTTTTCATAGTTATGTTAGGTTACTGGAGGGTAGTATGAAGCATCTAATGATTGGGGTACCCTATAACTTGACCTTGAGCCATTTTTATGTGGATAAGTGCATCGATTTTGATCTATTTTCATCTGGTTTCATCCATATCTCATCATATCTACATCCAGTGTGAATAGGACAATAACCAGCAATCATCATTGTCAGCAATTGCATTTCAGTTTGTGCCCCATACAGCATGCTGCAGCTAGCTTGATTCTGATGATTCTCACAAGGTTCACCAGTGTTGGTTAGGGGATATATCATGACATATTATATTATGTTTTATTTTGTTATAATATATATATATAATATACTATATATATTATATATTATACATATATCTATAGTTGGATGGGTTTATAAAGCAACAAATATGACATAACTCCGGGGCCGCACCTTGCATGGTTAGAGGCAGCCCATCAAAATGGATATGTGCTTCCAAAAATGCTGACTGATATCCAAGTTCTGCAAGGGCACAGTTCGCCAGAGTTGGTTTCAGTTTGAATACCCAGCCTTTGCGAAGAGGTTGAGTAGGACAACGCCATCAAACCTAACCTGGAGAGGTATCTTAGTATACTGGACATCAAGGTCAAGTATCCTTCGTTTGCCCAACCCAACCCCCTACTTTTTTTCAGTTGGGTCGGCTTGCTCCGATCCCATGTTTTTGGTGAATGTACTCGCCGCAGCGCACCCGTCGAGGTGATCCCCAGATACGTCCTGCATGAGCGAACCTTCTGTTGTAGCTATGAGGAGTTGGAAAAGAATCACAAGCAGCTCCTGCAGAGCTACCGACATGTGCGAAACTTGCCGAAATTGGAATGGGAAGTGTTTTTTGGATCAGACCATCAACTATTTTGGGATGTTGCATTTATATAAATTTGTACTGTACATATCATATATATATATATATGTATATATATATATGATTATATATGATATGTATATGTATATATTATGATGTATACATAGCTGGTTACTTTCCATGGGGATGTCAGTGTATTTCCTGGTGCTTTTGCAGATTTTTGCCTTTTTTTTCCATGGGGATTCTCCGCTTCTCCATCGTGATCCATTCAGCTTAGAGCCACACAGGTTTCATATCTAAGAATTGCGAGAGAATGAACGGAGCACTGCTAAGTTTTCGATTGTTCAAGCTACCAACCTGCATAACATGCGATATATAGACATATCTCTATCTCTCTCACTCTCTCTCTCTCTATATATATATATACATACATACACATGGTATGATATATGATTATATAGTCAATAGTCCTAAGAATATTGGGCTTGATTTAGGTATGATGTAACGGTGATACAGCCTTATCAAGACCATGATGATATTGGCCTTTTTATCAACTCCATCACTAGTCAACCATGGGACAATCCCGGTTGAAAATGAACGCGGAACCCAAACAAGGTCTTTTTTTTGTTCCACGGTTGTTTTCAAGGGTGTGATAAAAGGCTTCACATGTGTTAGCCATCCGAAGAACTTCACATGTGCATATCAGTTTTGATTTTCATGTGTGATCTTCACATGCAGTATTTTCACTGGTTCCACGCAGTTTTCGCATTTTCCAGATCTCAGTGTTTTTTTTTAAACCTAACCTAACGTGGTCCGTCCCAGTGCAGGCTACATGTGGGTCCCTTACACCGACACCATTGTGGTGGTGGTTTCGGATGTGGCGAAGGAAGGCGCCAAAGCGGTGCCCGCGCTGCCAGAGGAGCAACGGGTGGCGCCGTTGAAGAAGCTGCGACTTGGACGACTTGGACGGCACCGTGGGAAGTCGAGAGGGAGAATCATCCCACTGTGCTGTTTGGTTAAAGGTATGTTAAAGGTATGTTAAGGTATGTTAAAGTGGGATGATAACATCTAATAACACTATAATTATAACATAAGAGCACAGTATTGGATAACACCATATTACTTAGCCAGATTACAGATGTACAAAGTATCTAGCTATATCTGGCTAATAACATCTAATACTGGTTGGTGGTGGTTTAGAACATCTTGTACTTTTCCATATATTGGGAATCTCATAATCCCAACTGACGAAGTCCATCATTTTTCAGCGGGGTAGGGCTCAACCACCAACCAGAATATTATTAACCATCATTAACCATATAATAACCATTAATATTAACCAGATGTTAACCAGAATATGAACAGTAAATTAACCACATATTAACCAACATATCTCAACCAACATTCATCCACGGATGTTTTTTTTTCAGTCCCCGCTTTGTGGATGATCCCATGGATCATCCATGGGTTTTTGCCACCAGAAACCGTGGATCCGTTGGTGGCGAAGTCGCCGAAAAGATCCGCCGGCAGATGCCTTATAAACCCACTGGTAATATGTGGCTAAATCTGAATATGTGGGATTTATAAGGGATATAATGGGGATTTCTGGGGATTTATAGGGTTTTTTTCGGGATTTTGTTTGGGGATATAATGGATCATACCCTCTGGTAATGACTAACGTAACGTAGCTATTGGAAATGGCCGAGTCGAAGTAGTTGACCCACCCAGCTAGAACATGGTGGATCTTTCCAGTTCGTTATGTAAACGTTTACCAGGCCGGGTAAATGGAGGTTTCCTAAGTCATTGTTTTTTTTTTCAGTTCTAATCCATTTATAGATGGATTTTCCGAATTGTTTAGCCCGCATCCAATCCACTCGCTCGCTTGGGGTATTGCCATGACTTAGGGGAAACCCTTAGGGGATGAAACAAGAATCATGGGGATATCATCGGGATAGAAGGGGAGATATACCCGGCCTGGTAAACATACAAAAAACTATGGAACATCACCATTTTTAATTGAACAATCCACTATTTCGACTGGGCAATTTTCAAGTTCGCAAACTGTAAACGTTTATCAGGCCGGGTAACCACCAATATGATGGATATGGGTGTGTCTGGACATGGGGGAGACCTATAAGTTATATAAGTGGCAGTTTTTTGATATACCAGGGGTTTTAATGAAAGGATATTAAATGTACCCCCATGTTCAGACAGATCCATCGTGATCACAGTGTGTCTGCAACATCATTGAACCAACATGGACCATGGAGATTTCATCAACCGGTTTTCCCTATAAGAAATACTTGCAGGGGATACTCCAGAACTTGATCTATAAACATTTTATGGGACTACTTTATGCGAGATTTCACATGATTTCTATAAGATGAATTATTCATCAAAGGGATTGGTGGGGAATTCTGATGGGATGTGGACCTTGTTTATGTCGCACATCCGATTTTTATAGCTCGCATTAGTCGAGAAGGTTCTACCATTTGGATCCAGTCATTTCACGACAGTCGGCCATTTTGACGACAGTGAAGGACTTTCGACTGGTAATTTCCCAATTTACTTCAATGATTTTGGAGATTGTAGACGTTGCAAACAGGACATTCTTCCACTAGCCGCTGGTTTTTTCTAACATAACTATTCAAAAAATGCCCTATCTATGGAATGATTTACCATGATTTACCTCTGATCATTTTCCACAGCAAACTCTTAAGCTTCAGATGTTGCTGGAGATTTACCTTCTGGTAAACGTTTACAGTTTGCGAACTTGAAAACGGCCATAGAAATAGTGGATTTACTCACAAAAAATGGTGATTTTTCATAGTTTTTTTGTATGTTTACCAGAGGGTACCTCAAATTTCTTGTCCCAATCTCCGAGGCTGAAAGATATGGATCCAGTGCTTTGGTTCATGGATCTCTCTCTTCTGGTCGTGGCTGGAAAATCTCAAAGAAAACATTTCTTATGGCGATGTATATGTTGAATGGAATGGAATACACTAGTATTATATAGACATGTATACATAGAAACATACACGACATGAGAGATATATGTCTTGTTATATTTCTTATAACATGGGGAAAACATGGCTATGTAATGTTGAATGGAATATATTGTCTATATACTTCCGGAACGAGATTGAGCTTTAATTCTTTAGTTTTAGTTTGCTGGGAAAATCATGGAACTATTGCTGATGGATTTACCAAGCAAGCCACGCCACGTTTGACGACCGGAGGGTAGCCACAAAATGCTTTGAGCAACAAAAATGGTAGTTATACAATGGTATAAGATGGGGTCCCCCAGTTATGTGTTGCTGTTGGTAAACATAAACCATGAGAAAACCCCCATGAAAACTAGGTGGTGAAATATCTACCATTGGCCCATCCTCTATGGCTACATTGCTACATATATAAATCACCCGGCCTGGAAAACGTTTACAGAACTATAGAAAGATTCACCATTTTGAATACGTAAATAAACTAAAATCAACTATAAATGGGGTATAGTTATACTTATTCAACAAAAAAGGGGATTTCGCCAAGCATTTACAGAGTTGGGTATCCTGCAGCCATGCTATCAAGCAGTGAGTTTTTTCGCAGCTTCGAAACAAGCTTGTAGCAAATGCTGAAGGAGCAATCTAAGATCAATGGGAATTTCAGGATCCTAAAATGGAGGTACGTTAGTGCCATATTTTTGGCCATATTTTGTGGGGATATTCCCTGAAAGTTAGGCCTGAAAAATAGGCCTTACATATAGTAGGTACCTCCAATCAATCGGTTCCTGTTGCATGGCCAGTGGCCAGTGATACCCTCTGGTAAACGTTCACATAACTATGGAAAACCACCATGCTTTTCATGGGAAAACTCACGATTTCTATGGCCATTTTCAAGTTCGCAAACTGTTAGTTTACCAGGCCGGGTAAGATATCGAAGTGCCAACTGCGAAACGGACGAAAGGGACCAAGCCCCACTTGCTTGGAGAGCGCGGCTTCCGCGCCAGCAGTGAGCTGCTCCAGATGGGGGTAACTGACGCAGATGGGGAATCAATCTCCTTAAGACGGAGAGACCTAAGCGTGGAAACATCATTTAAGTCTGGTTGGTGGTGACTGGAACCATGGACTTTTATATACTTTTATGACTTTCCATTCAGTTGGGAATGTCATAACCCCAAGTGACGAACTGATATTTTTCAGAGGGGTAGGTCAACCACCAACCAGTTGTCTTGTGGGTGATCAGTCTCCAACAGGGATTCATCACTGCGGATGGTTGAAATCGTCACAACTGACCAGTACAAAAGGCTTCCACGATGTGGGCCACGGATCTAGCAATAGACGTGGTGCTTGTAGACAGAACAATGCTGTGGAGCTTTTTTTGGGACGCACATGAGCATTCCAAATGAGCCCTCCACAATGGTGTGAAGTAATGAACGGAAATGTCCAAGATAGACTCCAGAAAAAATCCGAAAACACATCTGAACTGGTTGGTGGTTTGGAACATTTTATATTTTTCCATATATTGGGAACAATAATCCCATTTGACTTTCATATTTTTCAGAGGGGTAGGTATACCACCAACCAGTGAAAAAAACAAAACTGCAAGTTGCAAGTTCTACAAGATCTACAAGTCAGAAAAAACTGGTTCTGACTAGTGGTTTCATCTTTGTGGCTCTAAGGATTGCGGTGACGTGGAGGGGAAAAGCTTTGCGGAGCTGCGTGCGAGCTGGTTGCAATCGACATGAATCAGACTGGTTGGAGGTGTGAGATCTTATCTGGTTGGTGGTTTGAACACGATATTTATTGGAGGTAATATCTATTGGTTGATGGTTTGGAAATGTTTGGTTAATGGTTAGTAATGGTTTATAGTGGTTAGTTAATGACCTATAGATGGATGTTAATATGACCTATAATGGGAATATAATGGGATAAACCATGGTTTTATAGGGATATCCTTGGGATAACATATTGTTTACCTTATTCCTATATGATTTATGGCAATATCTATTGGATAATATGGTAATATATACTGGATCCAATCATAATGACTATATATATATATACTGGTTGATGGTTTGGAACATTTTCTCTCGTGGTGGTTTTTCTAGTGGTTAGTAATGGTTGGTTGATGGATAATGTTTAATGACCTATAACTGATTGGTGGTGACTGGAACCATGGACTTTGATTTTTCCATAATATATGGGATTTATAGCCAACCATAGTAGGGATATTTGATGGGATATATGATAATATATATATATATATATATATTCCGGTTGGTGGTTTGGAACATGACTTTGATTTTTCCATATCTTGGGAATGTCATAATCCCAACTGACTTTCACTTCATCATTTTTCAGAGGGGTAGGGCTCAACCACCAACCAGATATTTTATGATTGTCAATCCAAACGGAATGATCTGATCCTATCGACACAAAGTTTCAGAGGATAGCTGGAAACACCTGAACAGACGAAGCCTTTCGAGGAAAAACTCATCACTTCTCAACATCCAACCCCAAATTGTTCCAAAACTTGTTTGGCAACCCTCAAAACCTCAAGCTGACTCAAGCTGAATTCTGAAAACATGACCAATGCATCCTGTGGACGGCCTTACTTGGACCTTACTCCTGACCCATAAAAAACCTATGCGCCTGGCGCATGGGGGTATCTATCGCTAATTTTGATATATTTAGAGTCCATGATGTCACAGAGTTCTGTGACATCATGGAATTTATTGCCAGATATCCCCCCCATTTATAGTGTGGGTATGTAGTACCGATGTTGACACATCATGTAGTACCGAGAGAAATTGGAATTGACTGCGGACGAATCCCATTAGAACGAATCCTCTATGAAAAAAAAACATGGAGTTCAGAAGAAATACTATTCCGTAGCCATGAACAAATCCCGCAGATCTATTCTTGATGGATTTCTGATAGATTTCGATGGATTGTGGATGGATTTTGCTTGATTTTGGATGGATTTTGATTGATTTTTGGAAGGTTTTTGCTGGATTTTGGATGGATTTTGATGGTTAGTTCCCCTCAATTCCCAGCCTTTTCCTGAGGAAAAGCTCCTGATGCTGGATCCATTGAACCCTAAACACGTCGCCAAGGCGCGTTCGTTGTAGCAGGTGGATGGAACACCACCAAGAGGATGGTTGAAACATGTTGAAAGCCTATAAATAATGGGAATATAATGGGATAAACCATGGTTTTATCGGGATATCCTTGGGATAACATATTGTTTACCTTACTCCTATATAATATGATTTATGGTAATAATATCTATTGGATGGTAATATCTATTGGATAATATGGTAATATCTATTGGACAATATGGTATTATCTATTGGATCCACACATAATGATTATATATATACATACACATTTATGTTGAAACATTGTATGTTTACCGTCTATTGGAATATATCATTATTAGTGGATCCATTAATGGAATAGATTCATAGTTCCAGACAAAAAAAAGTTCCAATTCTTCACAATGATAGATCCAAGGAATAGATTATATTACCCTCTGGTGAACTAACATAGCAATGGAAAATCACCATTTTTAATGGGAAAATCCACTCTAAATAGCCATTTTCAATTGCTATGTTAGTTCACCAGAGGGTAGATTAAATTGGAACGTTTTCTTGGAGATATGGTGACATTTCAGCTTCAGGATATCTTAATATCTACAAAAGAGTTATCGACTGGTTGGTGGTGACTGGAACCATGGAACCATGGAATTTGGATTGACTTTCCCATCATATTGAGACTGTCATTTCATCCCAACTGACGAACTCACTCCATGATTTTTCAGAGGGGTAGGGGTATACCACCACCAACCAGTAAAAAAGAGTTGACTTTTCCATAGTTATAGTTGATTTTCCCATGAAATATGGTGGATCTTTCCATCGTTTTTTGGTAACGTTCCCCATTTTCCATGATCGAAGTCTCCAATTTTTGTCCACCAAAACCCGGGATGAACGGTGTGAAAAAAAACCTGAACCGAAGCCTGGAAGAATGGTAAGGTTAGGGTTACCCTCAGAGATGCAACGTGGACCTTTTCTGAGGGGTAAAGCTGGTAAAGCCACAGACCATATTAGGAGGTTTCCTGAAATGGGGGTACCTCCAAATCATCTTCCCTCTGGTAAATGTTTACATAAAACTATGGAAAATCACCATTTTTAATGGGAAAATCAACGAACTAAATGGCCAAATTTTCAGTAGCTTTTTGTATGTTTACCAGAGGGTTAGGATTCGGGGAATCTCCCGGAGCCAACAAAAATCAGGTGAGTGAATTGTGATTTGCCCAGATTTATGCTTTGATATCTTGGTTTATTAACTGGCATGTTCCAGGTGGCAAAGTTATGGGATATCTTTAATAGTTTATGGGGTTATTGGTGAACATATATATATGTGAACATACTGTGGATGGTTGCGAAATCCTACACCAGTTGATAGATGCTATATTGATGTATATTGTTTATGCCACTATAGTTCCACTATTTACTAGGTTTCATAGTTACCACTAGTTACCAAGTGGTGCAGGACTTCTTCCATCCACAGTATCTCCAATGAGAAGCAAGGCGCTGCTTTTCGGGAACTTGGCTAAGGGCTGAAATGGTACGTGCGGCTGCTAAAAATGCCGTGCCAAGTTCCCGCGCAAAAAAAATGATCCATCCCAGCTATTGGAACCCACACCGCAGGTGAACGGCGCAGAGGCAGAATTCTGGCGCTTGTCCACTGGGGAGCGCATCGCAGTGACTTTGGCTGAGATGAGGCGCAGGGGCGCAGCGCATTTTTGGAGAAAACCTGCTTGCCTCAGTCTGCGGCATAAATTGGCTTGATTTCCTGCTAGGAGGTGTTTTGCGCGCTCACTTTGGCGATTAGGATTTGCGCGCGCCGCGCCTATTTCATGATGACTACTATTTTTCGCTACTATCTGTTTCCCATAGGCATCCATGGTGCTGGTATATTAATGCTACCCTCCAGTAAATTGACATGACGACCCTGGCAGTCATCGGGGTTGGAAGATTAGTTTCCTCTATAAAAATGGGTGATTTTCAAGGTCCAACTGTTTACTTACCAGAGGGTAACATGACTGGGGTATATTGATGGGATCCATGGCACACCGTATATAGCAGCACCGAAAAAGGATCCGTCATGGCTTTTGGTCAATGGGCTTGTCTGGAACTAGGGCACCTCCAAGTCGCATGGATTATCATCGTTATCTCTTTAGAATTGCTACTTGGGATGGAAAGATCCACCATTTTTGTCCATTTTTCATAGGTAAACCCAGGTAAACCATCTATAAATGGGCCATTTTCCATGGCTATGTTAGTCAAAACCAGAGGGTATCTCTTTAGAATTGCTACTTGGGAGGACCCCCATTTTCAGCACACCCAAATGGTTCATTTTGCCCATCTTCTTTTCTTCCAGGCATAGCCATGCTATGCCATGCTTTGCAGCCACAGCCGAGGACAGCACTCAAATCCTCGGCTTTGAATGTGGTGGCGTGTTCCTTGCTTTCCAGCGGGGTTTGGATAGCCTGGAACTCTAATCCGTAGCTACTTGTAGCGGTCGAAAAAATGTGGAAGGCCAGCGGCACAAGAAACGGACGCATGACATTGGCATGAATGCTTCAACGCGTGCGGTGGCCAGTCCTGGTGACCTTGTTCAATCGGAATGTGCTGATGATTTGCAAAATCTGGTGATCTTGAAATGCGGTCAGGGCCATTGGTTGAACGGTTGAACCCCAAAATTACCCACCAAGCGTTCATGTGCCCCATGTCTACGAAACATCACAAATATTGGTCACATTTTATTCGAGACAATTCCGGCCTACAGATTTTGATGTTCGTAGTTCACCGCGGGGTCAGTGTTCGTATTTTTCCACCAAAAAAATGGTGTTTAAAAAATGCGGACATTGTGCAACATGGCAGGCAATGTTGATTCCCATATTTGTTCTTTTGATTCGAATTTATTGACTGGTTGGTGGTGACTGGAACCATGGAATTTTATGACTTTTTCCAGAAACAGTTGGGAATGGAATAGGTAGGGCTCAACCACCAACCAGATTTGTCTCGGGATCCTGCATCTGCCATCGAAATCAGTCCCTGAATCGGACCAAGGCAATGGGTGCTGGAGAATTGTTTTCCATGTGGTACCATTGATGAACCCAACTTGAAGGACATCAGGTATGTGAAGGAGATGATTCTTGGTTCCTTTTTCTGGTATTTTGGGGTATTTCCGTTTTTTCCCGAATATCTGATCTGTTTTTTTTTTTTTTTTAAGTTTTTGTCAACCAAAAACCTCCCATCTATTCAACGACGGCAGAGGGATTTCATCCATGGCCTGTGGTCGAACTTAGGAAAGAAATCATCGAACGTGAGCAGATTGCAGCAGCTTCTCCCATTGAACAACGATGGACTTCCAGGATTTCATGGCCACTGCCCATGTGAAAAAAAAAACAGATAAAACAGCCCACTCATATGTTTTTTTTGGGTACCACCACTATTCATCACTATTAACCATATAATTCACTAATAAACATTTGACCAATTTTGACCATATTTGACCATATTTGACCATTTTGACCGTATTTGTTTGGTGCGGTCTGGCATTTTATCCGATTTGAAAACGTAAACATGCCAGCGTTATTGTTGCTTGTGACGGATCATATGCAAAAATGTGTTTGTGAAAATTGCAAGTCTGTGTATTTGGGGAGAGAGAGACATCAGGAAAAAGCAATATAAATGCATGAAACAGTACAAATACATTAAGTATTTGACTGTTTGTCACGTATGAATCGCGTCTGTTGTTTTGGTTTGTGGTTTCAGATCATTTATTCCAGTCGACATAGTGCAGTCCATGCCCTGGTTGATAAATTAGTCGGGTAACCGGGTACTCCCAACAAAAGTGATAATTTGCTATTGATATGGGTCCCTCACCAACAAAACGAACCAGGGGTCAACATTCGTCTACCCAAGTTTACAATAGTAAACTGGTTGGTGGTTTCAAACATGTTTTATTTTCCATATATATATGGGATAATCCTTCCCATTGACTAATATTTTTCAAGATGGTTAAAACATGTTAAAACCACGAACCAGTAATAACCATATACTGTATACCTCTGGGACTACTAGACCAGCCAATCACCAGCCAAGTTGGCGCGACAAATTGATGTTTACCACCAAGCAACGATATTTATGGGTACAAATGGTGGGTCAAGTCTTTGAAGGCATTGGCATAAAACCACGTTTATGACGGGTAAAATTCATTAAATGAAAGGAGGGTGGAGGAAAATGGAGCTCCATTTTCGTAATTATAGCTGTTGCTTGACAATTAATGAGTCGATCATACTTTATACAGGTGTTAAAACATGATAAACACATATGAAGACTATGACTGAAATTCAAGGGTAATTTACTAATTTTACTATTGTACTTTCTACTGTTAATGACTCCACATTTTGAAATATTATACTTGAACATTATTATTATCACATAATACTGCCATATTTATCGTGACTTCAGAAATCTTCAGAATATGAATAGAATACTATACTGTGATAAACCCAATGCCATAAACCTACCATGACTGGGGATTGATTGAATCCCGCCCATAAAAATGGTGATGCTTTGGAATGGTTTATGAAATTGTGTTTCCCACATTATCCCGCAATTTTACATATTATGGTGTCTTATGTTCCATATTGTCCCATTAAATATTATTTTAATGTTTTCATTATTGAATAGTACTATATATCAATCATTATCATAGTCTTAAAATAATGTAACTAGCATTCAAACTATGATCAGAACTATTCATCATTCTAATATAGAATAATAGTACTATTCATTATTCCTACTAATATTAAGTATAGCACTACTATTCTAATATAGCACTACTATAGTTAATAATTAACCATTCTTTTTTTTTGGATCTTTCCTTCTCATACGATACAGCCCTGCACCAGGAGCCGCAGCCCAATGAGTCCAGCATACTCCACACAGGCGCGCAAATGCGCGCGCAAGATGAGGTGAAATGATGGTTAGCCTCTGGTAAACGTTTACACTTTGCGAACTTGAAAATGGCCCAGTCGAAATAGTGGATTGACCCATTGAAAATAGTAATTTTCCATAGTTATGTAAACGTTTACCAGAGGTTAATGTGGCTAAATCTGTGGTAAAATGGCAATGTGAATAGGGATTTTTTCGGGATTTTGTTTGGGGATATAATGGATAATACCGTCTGGTAATGAGTAACATAGCTATTGAAAATGACCATAGAAATAGTTGATTTACCCAGCTATAAAATGGTGATTTTCTATAGTTTTTTGTATGTTTACCAGAGGGTAATGTGGCTAAATCTATGGTAAAATGGGTGTAAACTCTATGATTTTCATGTGATTCAATTTTAAGCATAAGGCTTGTATCATGCGGATCTAAATGGCAATGGATCATACACAGAATGGACATTTCGGATATGATGATGGTGAATATTATATGGATAGACAGATGATAACATATTTTTCAACGATCTCACGTCGCGACGACATTGTTTTTCTCAATGATGGTTCATATTTTGGGATCCAATCAGGGCCTGGGCCTGGGGATCTTTTGCAATATTCAGAATGGAGATATACCCGAGAGGGTAGACATAGCAACGGAAAATGGTCCATTAATGGATGAATGACCTAATTACTCAAATGCTGATTTTCCAGAACTATGTTAGATTACCAGAGGATAGCCAGTAAAAATATAGATCTAAACCGTGAACGTGGGATGGGTCAATACCTATTGTACTATGGGATAGGGGTGAGAAAAAAAAACATTTTAACACAATTTTATCGACATGGGCTGGGTCTATGGTTTCCATGACTACAGTATGCATGCTGTAGAGAAAAATGGGCTTAAAATCACGACAACATTCCTTCATGTATATATTTTAGTAGATATTTTTTGTCGGGCAACTCCTTTTTTTGTTCGAACTTTTCTTTGGTGCGGTTTATTGTTAGTATCCCAAATCAAAGATCTCAACCGCTTGACCATGCCGAGGAGAATGCGCTCTTCTCATGGGTGGGGGTGATCATGTACATCACTTCGGAAGAACAGGCGCAAAGGGGGTGTGTCCGCATCATGATGTGGAGGTTTCTAAAAATGGGGGATCTCCAAAACCATAGGTTTCAATACGAAAATTGTCTCATTTTGGATGATTCAGGGGTACCCCTATTTTAGGACCCCCCCATGTTTGGTTTTGGAGTTTCGAGAAGGCTTTTTATGACATTTTTGTTGGTTTCCATGTGAAGTTTCAGGTATGTTTCAAATCCGTCGTGTTGCTGGGCGAACCCAATTTTATCTTGTTTATGAAGTTTAATCATCCATTTGTTCCATGTTTATGTTTGAGTATATGGTTACCCATGGTTACCCCCAAATCGCGGGCAAAGCTTTTTTCAAAGGCACCGGCGATCAAAGAGAAGTTCCGAGCCTATGCCATGCGCCATGCGGATCTGACCTTCAAATATGACTTTTGGTGGAGGATTTTGAGAAAAAATTGGGGCAAAATGACCCTTGAGATGTGGGGAAACAACTGGTCGTACGTGTGTATATATACCTTAGCTTCCAAATCCTACAAATTTGTCGGGTGCAAACTAAAACCCTGGGTTTAGCCGTGATCATGCTAAAGACCTTGGGTTTGTCACAAAAAACCAGGGTTTTCTTACAAACTGTCCGAATTCGATA
>Ga0126342_10004896_pt1 | contig 23113 bp, 21 predicted proteins | sample Cyp1metagenome_FD_92528 | JGI IMG/M metagenome (GOLD analysis project Ga0126342, IMG submission 92528) | Coral microbial communities from Lord Howe Island, Old Settlement Bay, Australia - Cyphastrea 1 metagenome | ecosystem: Host-associated > Invertebrates > Cnidaria > Coral ...
AGGTAAATCAGCTCGACGAGTATTTAGCAGTTTACCGCCCCCCGCTCGCCGCCCCAAGCTACCCTGCCTGGGGTCGGCGGCAGGGGGCGTAGCCCCTTAATATTACAATGTATTACAATGTTCGACTTTGACGTGAAAAATGTATTATTACAATTTTTAGGTGCCGTGAAGGAATAGAAAATGTAAGTTATGAAAGTTCAGGCTGACAAACATATGCATTTTGCAGGACATCCAGTACGGAGGTTTTTCAATTTTACATTTATATTGTCTGAAAACCTGACAACATAATCATATATAGCGATATAAAGTGTTATAATGTATCAAAAGTTACCATATGATACCATGAAGTACCATAAAATAGCTAAGCCATATTTTAAACATATCCACAAAATATCTAAAACATATCTAAAACACATTCAAAATACATTCAAAATACACATAAACACACAACATATACCCACCATTTCCCATGTTCTCGTTGTTTCTTCCCGTTGTTATACCCCGTTGTGTTACCCCGTTGTTTTACCCCGGTGTGTTACCCCGTTGGGGGGGCTCGGCCTCTTCAGACGAGCCCGTTGTGGTTGCCCCGCTGTGGTTGCCCCGTTGTGTATCCCATTGTGTCAGCCCCCGTTGAAAGATGGTGGGAAAATAATCTAAACTGTTTAGACATGAACATCATTGCACATCTATTTACATCATAGTCTTGTTTGCATTGATGTTTGCATTGTTTTTTTTCATAGTGTCATAGTCTTTCATAGCAACTATGTCTTGAACAGAGATTTGGCCTATAGATCCACCAATATTCTGGGGGATACAATAGATCTAAAAGTGGCTACAGTTTGTATATATATATATATACATACATATAGCAACTAGATAGATAGATAGATTAGATTAGATTAGATTAGAATAGATTAGATTAGGATTAGGATTAGGATTTAGATTAGATTAGGATTAGGATTAGGATTTAGATTAGATTAGATAGATAGATTAGATAGATCAGATAGATAGATTAGATAGATTAGATAGATAGATAGATAGATAGATAGATAAGATAAGATAAGATAAGATAAGATAAGATTAGATTAGATTAGATTAGATTAGATTAGATAGATAGATAGATTAGATAGATAGATTAGATAGATAGATTAGATAGATAGATTAGATAGATAGATTAGATAGATAGATTAGATAGATAGATTAGATAGATTAATTAGATAGATTAGATTAGATTGATAGATATAGATATAGATATAGATATAGATATAGATATAGATAGATAGATAGATAGATAGATGGATAGATAGATAAATAGGTAGATAGATAGATAGATTTGGTATTGAAAGAGATTTGGTATGAACATACATGAAGGTCACAGTTTGCATGTGTTGTTGCATGCTTTTGGAAATCTCGCCAGCATCCACTTACAGTACATTTTTCCTATGGGGGAAGAAAGTGCCATAGATAATCCATGACAATCCTTGGATTGATCAGAATAATGTACTCTTGTACTATTTGTGCCATCTTGTACTAACTTGTGCTATCTTGTTTTATCCTATATAATCTATTTCATACTGTCTTTTACTGTCCCCCCTTTGTTTGGATCATCCAGGGCCTGCCGCGTTGCTGTTTGATGCTGTTTGCATCTGTTTGCTAAATTTGGTGATTTGGTAAAAGCATACCTGATGGTCACAGTTTGCATGTGTTTGTGCAGGCTTTTGGAAATCTCCCCAGCATCCACTTACATTTTTCCTCTGGGGGAAGAAGGTTCCATAGATAATCCATGACAATTCTTGGTATACCATGGTATACCATGATCCTGCACGATCTACGAAGATGTATATTAAATCATATAGCACAATAGAGCACATATAGCGAAATTTGGAGGGGTGCTAAAATGTTACGATGTCCCACATCGATTGTTACATTGTCAACCTCCCCTACTTCTTGGGGGCCCAAAAAAATAATAACTTACAATATTTTAACCCCACCGGTTTATTGTAAGTTACATGTTTCCCCCTACACCAAAGTCATTCATGGGGGTAGGGATCATATATGATAATAGTTGCATATCCGAATTTGGATGGACATGTTGAAAGATCTTGAATATTCACTGTGTGTGTGTGTACGAGCCCCCATGGCACCTTGACTCCGCCGGAAGGGCCTTCCAAGGAGAGCACTTGCAGCACAGAAAGGGAGGGGCTTTGGGTCAAACACTGCCCCAACATTGCGCTGCAAGCCGTCCATGTCAAACCAACCTTCATACAGTGCCGCTGCCCAAGCCTTTGCTGGAGCCTTTCCTCTCTGACCGCCATTTGGCTTGGCCGCCTGCAAGCTGAGATTGGAAAGATTTTGGAAAGACAATGTCATTTTCAGTCGAACTTCAACCGAACTTCAACCCTGTGGGGCAACGTATCCTGGGCCGCGAATCACAAATCAATATGCTGGCAACCGGCCTTCCTCGGCTGTCCCCGACTTCGGATTTTGCAATATTCTTCGTGTTCTTCGAGCCAAAACAGCCAGGCAAGATTCAGTCGCAACCTTTTGGTACTTTACTGGGAAGTCATGGGGCCCATGGGAAGTCTGTGGAAATTTCACCAGTCAATAGCAGTCAATACAAGTCATATGCATTCATATCATGCATGTGCAAATCATTCATTGCCTCAAGGCCGAGAATTGGTCTCTCCTTAAGTTTCTTACCCTCTAAGGAAGTCTGAGGATCTTACACATCTTTGGCGATTGCCACAGCATCCAAGAGATCTGCCTAAGACAGTGCGCACAGTTTCCTGTTTCTCTTGGGTGGGAAAGTCATTGCAGAGAACCAGTTTGCCTCACATTTTTAGGTCTCCATTTTGTTGTAATTAATTTCATGTGAATATCGTATACTATCCATTATCCGTGTATACAATGTAGCTAAATGTAGCTTGGTATGTGCGCTTTATTCTATGCGCTCATCAGCCGTGTCTCTGTGCGCGGTGCCGGAAACCTGCGCTGCTGGCTGTGGCTTCTCAGCACTGAACGACCACGCGGCGACCAGCTCGTGCTGCTGCGCGGCCAGGGCACCGCGAGGCCTCGCAGTGCACCACGGTCACCACGCCACCAGAAAGTTGAGGATGGAACAGCAAGATATGGTGCGATTACGATATGGTAAGATTCAGACATTTACGGCTGACCTGCGTTCGCGGGTGGGGATTCACTGGTGATTTGCAGAAGTACCACTCACATCATGCATCAGTGTGAAAGTGCTGGCGCATGGAGGCTTTTGTTGCACCAAACAACAGTGCAATGGCAAAGTGCTTCAACCACAGGTATACCTGGGCTGTGACGGCAGCATACGTTTTTAAGACTTCCTGCGCGCTGTCTCCAGCCCCAGCTTCTGCAACAAACGCTTGGCATACCTGGGCAGTAAAATCAATGAAAAATCACTGAAATTTGATGAAATTTGTGGGTCAATTTCCATCTCTGGGCAACCCCAGATTCGTGAGACATAGACATCACAGACATCTCCTGACATGGCCGCGCCACTGGTGCACCATCTCCTCGCGGTTACAAATCCTCACCAAGAACTGGCACAGCTCCACCACCTGGCACAAAGTCCTCCTATTCACACTCCACTTTAAAAAGTTCGAACTTGAAACAATGATGATACAGATACATAATATATATATATATAATTTATTTATTTATTTATTCATTTATTTATATTGCTATATATATATATGTATACACATGATTCTATATATATATGTGTGTGTGTGCGTATGTATATATAATCCGAATGTATACATGATTGTATACGTAGTTTTTTCATGGCTTAATTTCACTGCACCCTCACCTGGATATGATGCTGGTGTTGAATGCATAGAATTGTTTGTGTGTTTGATCTATATAGATACTTATCCTGTTGACATTGACATTGATACATTGATATAGTGACAATCTGAAACTTGGACCGATTGGGTTTCCGAGTTGCCTCCAAAGAAATATATTAATGTATGTATCTCAGTGTGGTTTTATCAAGACTTAGAATTCCAGTAAAAAAAGAACCCACCAAATTGCATTCTTCTATATTCTGGCTGTTGTGGTTGCTGTGATTGTTGTGGTGGTTGTCGTCGTCGCCGTTGCTGTTGCCGTTGGAGCTGTTGTTAAAGCTCAAAACCTTGGAAAGCAACATGAATTTCTAATTTTCAGGTTGTCACTATTTGGAAAGGAGCATGGATCCTTTTGTTGCTTTTTGGCAATTCTTTGACTTCACGAAAGCCAGTACATTTCTACATCGTTTTAAAACGTGGGCAAGTATTCTAAGTTCTGACCCTCAAGAATGGGGGCTTGGGTAGACATTCTAAGTTTCAGATCGTCACTATATTATAAATAAATCTATATATATATATATTATGGCTGAATTGTATAACAACTTACTAACCTGAAAATCGCTGAAACAATGCCATTTGGGATGATTCCCCTGACTAACCATCATTCCAGTGACGTCACAGTGAGGTCATTAACGGTCATTTTAGTTCATCCAGAAGGTATTACAGTATATATCGCTATTGCACGGTTTGTCACACCGCTCCAACATTGCCTTCGTACTGCACAACTCGGAGCGGCAGGCGGCATGTACGGCAAGGTTTCCCAAAGAAAAGAGGGCAATCTTCACCTTGGTCTGTCAGCTGTCATCAGCCAGTTGGATCCAAATGGATCCAGATGGGGCTTAGTGAGACAAGCCACGGAGGAGTCGGAAGTCAGCTTGGCAGCCGCCGCATCTGGTGCTGGGCATCTAACCCGGATGATGTCACAAAGACCTCCAGTCACACCATGCTCAGGGTACATCAGAGCTCATCAGAGTACATCAGGGTACACGCAGCACCTCTACACTGCGAGGCTGCGAGGACCGGAATATTTGGAATTCACAACTGAAAACCACTCCCTGACAAGACTGGAGGTGAGTTTCAGGTAGCCCAGCTCATATCCTGGGATATCCTGGGTCATGTTTGGCTTTGTTTGGTCTTTCTCACTAGTTTATCATTGGAGTAGTATCAAATTTTGTGACCTTTGACGGCGGACATTGGTGCCTTCCAATGCCCCTTCTTGAATGATCGCTCTGCAAAGCTCGTCTGAGTTCCTCAAATCAAATTGGTGGGACCACCAAAAATTGAAGTATCTTTAAGGTGCTTCGCGTTAAGTTCGAGCATGTAAGTAGGCTCAGTGTGCAAAATCTTGCACACTGAACCTGAATGAACTTGAACATGAACGAAGCGACAAAGGAAGAACTGGGAAAGTCCAGAATGAGTCACTGCAAACATGCGCGCATTGATACAACAGCTGCTGGCGATATCTATCATGGCTACAGTAACACACACATATATATATATATATATCATATATCATATGTGATGTGGTATAATATATATATTATAATTATATGCATATCTCTGTGTGTGTGTCATGTCTATATGTACATATGGTACACATTGACATAGGCACCATAAAGGTCTACACACAACACGTTGCCACATGCATTAGTAGTGCACGCAAGCAGTGCCAAGACATTGCAACCCAGCTTCCGCACCAAGTTTCCAAGCCTCAGCAACAAAAACTTATCTATAACTATACCATTCTATACCTTTTGGAAGTCTCATCTCACGCAACCGCTCCGACATATCCAATATGCATATCTGAGAACCAGAACCGTCAAAAAACAAGTGTCACTTGTCTGTGACGTGTCTGTCACATGTCACAGTCACAGTCACCTAAATTTGACTCGCGTGATTTGCATGTCCGAATGGTCAATCTACTTTAATACTGTAATTACTTTAATACTTTGTCTGGCCATTTCACTGAGGCATATGACGCTCCGGCGGCGTTGGCGCGGGTCTTCTCTTCTGGATCCCGCAGAAGATGCAAAAGCTTCGGAATTGCTGGTGCCAAGTCGTTGTACAGCGTGTACGAGTGAAAGGCCGAGTTGCCTCCGTAGTTTTACATCCAAAAATAGCAAGAATCTCAAAATATGTATTGCTTACATAATCTATAGGCAAATATTCTTTGTTTCTATGGAATGTAGTATAAAATATTATAAAATATTATAAAATATTATAAAATATTAGAAAATATTAGAAAATATTATAAAATATTAGACAATATTAGAAAATCATATCGCTGTGACAAAATGAGTCAATAACATTATAAATATATATGTATAAATGTATAAATGACAATAATGACAAAGGCTTCAGATTATGGCAGTGTTAACATGCGTAGCCAATCTGAAAAAGACTCAACTTGACGTATAGACCGTATGGATATTTGTTGCAGGTGTTGCAGATTGGTTGTGAAAAAGGGAAAGTATCACTTGGACGCGACAGCTACTAGGGGCCATGCCTACAGCGAAGGACGCAAACTTGCGGCAGGCTTCGTCGCTGTCGCTACAGAGTTGCACCAGCTGCTTGATGACCCCAGCCTGCACCAAGTTCTCTACATCTCCAATGGCCGGAAAAAATGCTGCAAGCATCTGCAACCTAAATTCAGATGATTCAGCGAGCTAATGCTAGATACTATGTTTTACTGTCTCTAAACAGCAATGAAGCAGATTGACCTTGCGGTGTCGGCAAGGTGGCACCTGCTTCATTTCATGGTAGAAGACATCCGAATGTCGCACCATGTTGCCCACAGCCTTTCCAAGACATGTGCACAAAATTCCTCTGTGAACGCAGTGCGGTTATTTGAATGCTAACAAGGGCCACCTGCATGCACTAGTGCTACTAGTACTACCTTGGACTTAGCGAGAGCTACTCATGTCCACAGGGATCCACAGACTCAAATCACAAACCCTAGCGAATATCCATTTGAGTTCGCTTGAGATAGTTTGAGTATATCATTTGCAGTCTATGGAAACGTTCTGCTGAGGAACGCTGCATGCTTTGGCTCGAACTGCAGGATTGGCGCAGGAAAGAAGCTCCCGCAAAGCAGGGCAAATGTCCATGCTGAACAAGAGCGGGTAGTAATCTGCCGACCTTAGCACAAACCTTCAACAGCCTTCAACAGCTAAAAGTGTAAGGAATGGCTTCATGTCCTGTGCAGAACATTGTAGAACTGGTTGCTGAAGTGCTGCCAGGCTACAAGCGTGCCAGCTGCGACAGGATGACCAGCACATCAGTCACAACCTTGACATGTTGTGATACGAAAGGAACAAATAGGAATAAATAGGAACAGAACAAAACGAGCTGGTGATGCTGGTGTCAATACCACGCCCGCCTCCCAATAATTTTTGCATCATCACAATTGACATCAATTGACCCATGTTGACCCTCGGACAAGCAGCGACACCACCCTCTTCAGAGAACACCAGCTCCATCGACAGAAGCTTTCGCCTCTTCACCATCTGCACGCCTGCAAGCATAGCATTGAGGCATATTCAAGTGACTCTTGTTTTAGAACGAACATGAACGAACTAGTCACTAGTCACATGGGACAACCTCACAGAGACCCAAAGGGCAAAGGGTCTCACATGACAAGATGGCCAGCAACTGCCTTCATTCATCACGAACTCATGAGCGAGCGTTTGGTGCTCAAGCACCAGCACCGTCAAAAGGTGAAGCCCGGAGCAAAAGCATGGCCACCAAGTCTTGCTACCTCCAGCCATACCTGCCACAGGCATGCAAAAATTCCATTTGATGCGCACTAATGACAGTGGACTACTATAAAAATACTATAAATAAATATATATATATATAGATAGATAGAATTATACAGTATTATACATATAATATAATGTATGTGTATATATATATATATTATATGCGTGTGTAATTGTGTGTATATATCACATTATATTACTGTGTTGTGATTTAGTGAGGTCATTGGAATACCTCACCTCATGGCACCCGCCCTCAAGCCCTCGGACTCTCGCCAGGCCGTAGCCAAAAGAAAAGGCACCTTGCTCCATGGCCAGCGTTGCAAACAAGCGCCTCGGAGTCAACGCCGCCAAAATGGTGATGAAAACGGTGTCAAATGATGCTGGGATCAGCGATGGTCGAAATTGCAGCAACTCTTGAGGCAGCTGACAGAACCGTGGCTATCGTCTGGTAGCGGTGAAACTCTGCATGGATTTCCTCCACCTTGCCGCGCTCTGGCTCAAGAAGTTGCAGAATCTGCAGGATCAGCCCCAGCGAAGCCTGGTCAGAATCAATCGGTTCAGGACAGACTGCCGTGACACTGTGACATCGTGACACCATCGAATGTTTGTTCAAACTTCAAACACCCTCTATATCTCGACGCCAAATCCGCCTCGAAGGCGGGTGCCAGATTGACAGGCATTCCGGGTATCTCTGACAAAGGCAACATACTCAAGCACCTGAGCCCATTGTCCAACTGCACGTTGGTTACAAAATGGTGCAAAACGGTTCGCAAAAGGCTACAAAAAATCTAGAGAAGCCGCTGCAAAGCTGAGAAGAGCGAGAGCGCACATCTCAAAGTGGCGAAGGACGGGGCCAAGAACTCCTCTCACACTGTGCTGATGACATGGCACGTAACACTTTGGGAAGAAAAAGTTGGTTCATCTGAAAACATCTGAAAACTGCAGTCAGTGTCCTGCGATCCGGCGAAAATGTCTAAGAACTGCAGCAAAGCTTTAGGGCCCATCAAGGCCAAAAGACTTTCTGGTTCCTCTGCTGCAAATGCAGCACCCAGAACGGTCCTGAGGAAATTGCAGAAAGTAGACAGATGTAGACAAGCTCAGTAGTATTCAGAAGTACTGGCAGCTTTAAGTGGCAAGCTGGTGCCCGCTGCATCTGAGTGTAGCTGCCACTAGTAACTAGTAGATGCTGCTAGCATAGCCAAGACTCCGCACAAGCTGTGGAGGACTGCCTGATGTCAAGGCCCGCTGCAGAGACGCAACTGCCAGAACGCCATCCAATGGGCCGCGGAGTAGGCAACCATGGGCGGCCACCTTCGGAAAAAGTCTGCCCATTGATTGGCATGCAGTTTGTGCACAAAAACCGTGAAAAGTATGAAAAAACATTTTAAAAAAACGGTTTTAAATGTTTCAGGGACAGCACAGTTCTTCTCAACAGACATGATGGATGATATTGTTTTGCAAAACACTGTAGTCACAGCTCCCTGCTGTCCAAGCAGTACAGCAAGCGATACAACAAAGACAACACCTCATTCAGCTGTAGTTCATCCATGAGCTGCTGAGTGAAGGCTTTCGTAGCTGCCGAGGACAGAAGAACATGGACCACATCACGAACACCATTCATGGATTCACAAATCTGTGCACGCGCGTCCTCAAGCGACAGAAAGACAGTACGGGCCGGTCTTTCAAATGCCTAGCATGCAAGCCGCGAGCCGACTGTTGATCGCTGGCACCCTTTGAGCTTTACAATCTACTTATATAATTAATTCCGCTGTTCTCTGGTCAAAATCGACTGCGAATGTGGCAAACACCTATCTGCTCTGTCCTTGCTTGCTGTCAGGCAGAAGCCCAGAGCTGCCACCAGTTCAAGCGCATAGCCTGACCAGTCTCTCCGAGTGTCATCTGAAATTTCGGATCTCTTGCGGGCTGTCATGGCACAGGCATGCACAGGCACACGTACCCTGCAGAAAATAGAGCAGCTTGAACAGTTTGTCCCTTTAATATACAGTAATATACTATATGCAGACGAGCGGCATCGGCAGAGGACGGAGATCACATCTTGCTGGCCAGGATCAGATGGGAGGCATGAAATGACCGCTTGCATCGTTGTCAAATTGCACCATGGAGGCAGTGGGGAGCAAGTTCGCGGTGGGCTTCCGACCCGTGCAAACTGGGGCTCTCCACCTCAGCACTGAACTCCAAGGAGCCAAGATTTCCAGTGCAAATCAAATGATTCGAATGTGATTCTACAGTTTGTTTCATGTTTTTTCCACTAAGATCAGTGAGTGGGGAGCTTGGAGTATTTTCTGCCTTTCCTTCACTCTTCCTCCAAAAAGTTGCTAATTATTCGAAACATTTCGAAACAGCCGTTTGTTGGGCGTTAGGTTTTCCAGAGGGGTATATAAATATCCATGAACGTCTCCAAAAGGATGAAACAGGTGCTGAATCGCGAGTTTCAATGAAATGCTCCTGGTTTCGACTTGCGCCCTGAATCCTGCAAGGAAGTTTAACCAAATCTTAGGCCGAGGTGCCGAAGGGCCTCAAGCATAAAACGTGGACCACCAGCAACATCGCAAGTGGCCCCAGGGTCTTGTGCTGCGCACGATCCTGGCAAGTCGCCTGGCACCAAGTTGAGGATCGACTTAGTAATTTCCGGCATTTCCAGGCGATTGTTCACATTTTATCCGATTTTATCCCTTCACTCAGTGTCTGCACTTTTGGGGGTGCCATATGATCTGTCGTGGCCCAGGCTGATTTGCCCACCTCAATAGCTGTCAACACACTCTCCGGGCTGAAGCCAAGACCAATGCTATCGGTCAGGCTTGCAGCCAGCTCCTTGCACCTCGTCGAAAAGACATGCCGGCGCGTAGCTGCAAAAAAGCCAAGTCAAAGTTTTCATGTTTCTCAAACATTCTGAATGTTGAGAGCTTTGGGTTTGGTGTGGGCTAGAAACCCAGCTGCAGCCTATTTCAAGCCAAGGTTCATTTCGTTGGAAGACCAGAGAAGACCAATCAGCAGTTTCAGGGCAGAAGCATCATGCCGCAATTCCCAAAGCAAAGCTGTCAGCTCTCCCTCGCCAGGAAGTCCTTCTGAGCGCGCCATTTCAGTTCTCACAGCATCAATGAGGCCTCGAACCGAAAGATAGACCTTGGAGTCCTTGGAGTCCTTGGAGCTTGGCAACTTTGCACCTGGGGCAGTGGCCAAATCACCCCAGGGAAAGCTCTTCCCTGACCGAGTAATGAGTGCCGCAAGAGCTTGAACGACGGCACGAAACATCTTCTCCCCCTCATTCGCTGGGCACAGTGCGTTTTTTGTCAATCTTGGGTGCCACCGCAAGCAGGCACACAAGAGCGCCACTGCTTCCGCGGTTCTTTTGCTTGCTTTGTTCCCATCCAGTCCAGATAAACCACGGTAGAGCCCAGCCGCAAACGAAGAGCCTGGAGATGCTGACGCAGCGTTTGAGATGTGCGAGAACACCACCCCTATGCACTTCACCGAATTGATTGCTGCGCCCACATGGTTTATCGTATCAGATTGCACTCCAAGTTCCTTGCAAGAACCTTCTTTCACAATCAAAGCTGGAGCCAACGCGAGAAATTGAAACAAAATACCATCTGGACAAAGCACTTCGTCGCAAAGCTTTGTCATCCCCAGTGTGAGCAAAGATCTCAACCAAAGGCCAAACAATCGGCTAAGGTCAGAGAGCACATCCCATGCTGGACCCCAATCCCGAGCATGGCTCTGACATAGGCATTTCATCACTTTTAGAAGCTGTGAAGCACACATGGTCGTTGCTAAGCGCGATAGCACTGCAGGAGGGTTAGCGTGGCTAAAGACATGTATCAAACCCCGGAGAAGCCAAGACAAAGGAAGCGACATCTTGCCCTCTCCTCTCTTGGCCTCAGTGAGGCTCAGCTCTAATCCTTGGCGCTCCAGTCTTGGGGTTTCCTTGGTCACGAGCTGTAAGTCCAGTACTTCAGCATAAAGCTCCAACACTTTCACGCAAAGGTCGGCAAAGTCTTCGTTCAAAGTATCACTGCAATGGCGCCCTGGAGCAGCTGAAGCCTGTCTGAAGAAAGGCAGCCAGGGCTCGATGGTCTGCCATGTTTGGCATCCACCAGGTGTGACCAGTGCACCAGGTGGTGCTCCTGCACCAGCTCCACCAGCTCCACCAGCTATGCCAAGTGGCGCAGCCTGACCCCAGGCCTCGATGAGATGCTTCGTGGCCGTTGCTTTGGCGGAACTGCTGCGTGCACGAGCTGGTGGTGGTCGCAATGCGCCGACCTCACGGGCCGAGCCTTGCCGACCAAAAGCCTCCTTGATGAAGGGATGACTCAAGAGGTCTGGCCATCCCAAACGATAGGATGGGTCCTTTTGAAGCAAACCTTTCAAGAAAGAACGAAAAGTCGAAGACATGGAGTCTGGGAAATGCACTGGTTTTTGTATGATCAACTGCACCAATGTCATCAGAGAATTTGTGTAGAATGGTGGCTGACCAACAAACAACTCGTAACATATTACTCCCAGAGACCACAAGTCGACGCGTCCGTCGTAGGGTAGCTCCTGAACCAGTTCCGGTGCCATGTACAGTGGAGTTCCCTTGATGGATGTCAGCACTGTAGTGTAGGAAGACAGAGCTCTTGCAAATCCGAAATCACAGAGTTTGATCGTGCCATTGGAGCTGACAAGCACGTTTTGAGGTTTCATATCACGGTGAATCACTTTCTCTGAGTGTAGGTAATTCAGGGCCTTCACAAGCTGTCTCCCAATGTTGCTCACCTCTGCTTCTGGTAGCCGTTTGTCATCCTGGAAGATCTCAAAGAGCTCGCCGTAGGCAAATTGCGTCACTACCACGAAGTCAGTGCTGGTTTCGAACCAATCCAACAAAAGGATGATGTTTTCATGATCTAACCTCTGGAGAATCCCGATCTCACGTCGTAGATTCTCCTGATCTTTCTCAGGCTTGCCACGCTTAGAGATGAATTTCATTGCAACTATCTTTCCAGTCTGCTTCCGACGTCCCTTGAAGACTTTGCCGAAGCAGCCCTGTCCGACCATCTGCAACACATGGTACCGCTCCATGCGGCTCCAAGTCCAGCTCAGTTGTCACTGTCCACGGACAGGCATGAGTGGACTGCAAACATGGCGCAACACCCCACTGCCATGTTGCTGCTGACGAGAAACATACCGGCTAAAGTTTGCCATATTTTGCCATAAGCTAGTGGGCTTGATTTCAGCAATTCAAGTTTTATCTGATTCGTAGCTGTCAAATTCAGTGGCCTGCTTTCTGCTCGCCAATGGAATGATTGCTTGCGTCTGCGTGGACTAAAGCATGCCATGAGAGCTACTGGTCCTCAGGTCTTAATACCTTGTCTCATGTCATCAGGCTGTCTACATCTGTCTACTACGTATTCTGATTGAAACAGCGTTGCTGACATCATAATTGACCGTTGACCTTGTCAAGACCTCATCGTGGCTGCTGAGAGGTAGAAACATGTAGAAACATACAAGCAGAATGCACCATGAAGAACTCAGGGAAATCACAGAGAAATTATTAAATTACTTCAATAACCTTCTCTCATACATTTTGAAACGCTCAAACTATCAGGCGCGGCTGTCTCGGCAGCCTTGGCCTGCTACCGCTCTGGGAACCTGCACAACAGCTGGGTGGTATTGCGTGATGCTTGGACCCTGCATGGCCCTCCTCACATGTTGGACGATCAGCCGTCCTTAATTCGTTCCGTTCCCTTGGGGGCCACACATGTCCATCTTCCCTCAGAAAGGTGTGCCAATATGTGCACATGACAAATCTGCCTGGTTTGTTGGGTGCATGCGGCATCTTTGGCCACTCTCTTCCATCTTCCCAGGGAGACTGGATGGCTGCAGAACCAACATGCAGAATTAAGACTAGGGCAAGGCTACAACCCCGCAACCTTTGCCCGGTAAGGATCTGCGTGGTAACCTCTATGCGGACATATCAATATCTCCCTTTTCAAAAAAGAGGAAACTCCGTTCAAATGGAGCACCAATCGAACGCTAGCCGTGGGGCGCGGCGCTTTTTGAATCCTTGTTGCTAAATGAAGGTCACTATGCCGGCTTTGCTGTCGATTTCAATTCCTCGGCGGCTGTGCCATCCACGGCAAACAACATCGTCAGTTGTCATGTCATGTATCGTCTATATGTAAATATAGTATAATATAGTATGCATGTACGCATGTATGCGTGTATTTCTGCCTGCCTACATGGACGTCTGTCTGTCTGTCTGTCTGTCTGTTTGTCTGCCTGCCTGCCTGCCTGCCTGCATGCCTGCCTGCCTGCTGCCTGCTGCCTGTGCATGCATGCAGGTATGCAGGTATGCAGGTATGTATGTATGTATGTATGTATGTATGTATGTATGAGGTATGTATGTATGTATGTATGTATGTAAGTATGTATGTATGTACGTACGTACGTACGTACGTACGTATGTATGTATGTATGTACGTGTGTACGTGTGTACGTGTGTATGTAATTAATTATGCATGAAAGTATGCATGCAGGCGTGCATGTATATGCATCTGGGGATATATTACGCATAATGTACATATGTATGTGTGTGTGTGGGTATGTGGTGGGTGCATATTGTTGTCGTATATGCATAGACAATATCATACAATAATTTTCGTGTAAACAATGCATTCATTAGAATTACATATATCACTGTACTCATGCGTATGGTGTGATGCTGCGTTTTTGTGCATGAGTGCAAGTTGTCAATCTTTTCCTTACGTCGCACACGGAATGTGATGCTTCTGTGCAATTCTGCGCGTGTGTCCATAAAGATCATCTGCCTGTTTGATCGGAAACGATTAAACATCAAAAAGCAGTATGAACAAAAGCCAAATATGTTAAATGATGTTAAATGTTGCCCAAGCATCGTAATCCTGCAAAGAACCCTAAACCCAGAAAAATGACAGTGGGCCTCTCCACTTTGGTACTGAGCTCTTCATCTCGCATTTCTGCCCTCAAGAACACACTGCCCGCATCATCAGAGAGGGGGGTCACAATGTCAAGGGCTGCATTCAATTCGGGGATTCGACCTCGCCTCAGTTTCAGCACAGGACCTTTGCCATCGTTGCTTCGACCGAGGCTCAGATTCAACGGTGCCAGTTGCACTTCCACGTTGCCTGAACGCTTGATGCCAACTTCTTGAGCGCGTGCTCGTCGGGCAGTGTCAAAGGCGAAGAACAATTGTTTTGGCAGCACGAGGCCCGTTGTCCCAGTGTCCAGGATGGCAACTGTTGGTTTCGACTGGGATTCGAGAATATCCACACCATCAACCAACAGTGCCTGAACAGCAACCGAATAGTACTGAACCCCAGCGCCCAAGGGCCTCAAATCAACCAGGTGCGCAGCGTTCTCATTTCTTGGTCGGTCTTCTTTTGACTTGGCCAGCTCAAGCACTGGAGCCGACAAATTCCTTAATTCGAAAGACATGATCTTGTAAGGCGTCTGGCTCAAAAAGGTTGGACGAATTTCGGAGTCCTCTGCCGCAGCCCGGATCAAGCCAAAGTTTGGCCCACCAGCGTTGCCACCGAAACTCTGCGTTTCCCCCAGCACGCCAAAGACTGTGTTGGGGAAAGCGCCAGAGCCCAACTGCACGTTGCCACTACGCCAAACAGCCTTACCAACATTGCAGGCTGGAGATGTCTGGGAATGATATGGGGTGATGATGAGGCGTCCACAAGGTTCCAAAGTTCTAAGTGTGCGTGTGCCTGTGTAACAAGAATGCAACTATAGAATCGACTATTTGCAGCACTCAGTGCCACCTAAAAAATGGAAAAAATACGAGAAATGACAAGAAGCTTTAGCGTAGCCCCCAGCGAAGACAACAATGTTGTCATCAAGTCCTGAGGCGATACCCACCTCCTTCCGACTGCATCCGTATCGAGAGCAATACTCCTCAGTGGAATGGGTACTGTGTGAACACCATTCCAGACCACAAGAAACAAAAAGAAACAAGCCGGGAGTCTATGCACTTTCAAGAACCAGTGTAGAACAACATGCTCATATTAAGGTATGTGTATATGTATGTGTATATATATATATATACGTACCGCAACAGTATGTAATAAGAATGTGATGGTCATCACCACATTTTCAACAGGAACCCTTCACCAACTGTTCATCAACTGCTTCGAAGCCTCCGAGCAGCGCCCTGCAGCCCTGCGAGCGCCAACACAAGCAGCTACCAACAGGAACGGGCTGCCCGTGTCGGCCACACCGCGGAAGGTTGAACCTTGCACCTCGCAGCGAAGCTCAAGTTGAGCTCAAGCAAAAGTTGCGCTTGAAGACACTCGGGTAGTGCCTAAGAACCTCTCCCTACCCCACAACCCTGGAGCCCTCTGTCAAGACTAATCCAAAGAAGAGGATACGACTTGACTTGCAACCTGGTTCAACAAAACTGGCCTCAAACCTGAGGAGGAAAGCTCCTCTCTCAAAGTCCAGCGGAAGGGTCAGCGCATCAGATTTTCCAAAGGCAGGCTCGACGTCCAAGAGATTCGCCTAAGGGAAACTGGTTGGATTGAACTCAATGCCACGCACAAATCTGTAGCCTTTCCCTGTGCTGAGGTGATCTCAGCTATACTGAATTTGACTTGGCAGTTCACCTGACAGTTGCGATTCCTAGTCCCTGTTGGTCCCTTACTTATATGTATAATTATGTATAATTATGTATAATTATGTATATGTTATACTTAATTAATCTTAATTATACTTATATTACAATCTATATTATAGAATCTATATGTATGTTTATTTAGTTTATTTATATACCGTATATGTTTATTTCTTTGTTATTTTTGTTGCATTGACCTCCCAAGGTCCACTACTCCTGGAGTAGGGAAATGCCAGCTGTCGAAATCTACGTCGGTCACCTGGTACTAGCTACACCCGCAGTTGCGTGGCATGATTGGCATGTTTGCGCTCCTAGAACTAATTAGGACGTGTTCTTTAAGTTGAGTTCAACGTTCAACCACTCTAAGAGATATCACGAGATATCCACACTACAGCAATTAGTCCTATCTATAAGGTTTGCCGATGCCCGATGTTAGCTGCTAGCTGCCATGAGTACCTTGATCTAAAAAAAACATGAATTATGAAGACTGATGATGTCTACTTGGACATCTACTTGGACCATATGGAGCCATCGGATGCAGTTGAGTGGCAAGAAGTGCAGCTGAAAAGGTCCTCCGCCTAGTTCTAATGCGCTGCAGGTTGTCCAGTTGGCAATGCTCGACCTCTGAAACAACACGCTGCCAACCCGAGCAACGCTCATATACTGGCTTCCTGTTGATGTTCTCTTCACACCAACCCTCGTCGCATTTGTTTGATACTGGGAATTGTCATGTGGCATTTGTTTGTCGCACCACTTTTCAATCTTAATGGATGGGAAGCATCATCATGGCCAAGTCGGTTGTCTAGATCGACCAGCGAATAATTCTGTGGCTGCAACTTGCTCCGCTGGGAACTGTCAGCGGAGCGAAACCTCTTGTAACACCCATTGACAATGGACGGAATCTTCACTCGTGTGCCTTTTCCACAGTCTGCAAATTTATGCCCTCGCAGGTCCTACTTCCCAAGAAAGGCACCAAAGCATCTTTTCAATTAAAAAGGGGAAAAAAAACACATAGCCGTTCCAAAATAATTTGGTTGCGTCATGAAGCTTTAAGAAAAGCTGCCCGGCTTGGGATTGTTTCACAGCCATACCTCAAGATTTACTGTACATGCCATTGGTTCAACTGGAAAGGCGTTGAGCCATGCGGTCTACTGAGGCCATGACGTGCTTGGGCTGCTTGGGCTTCTCCCATTGAAGGAGCGAGAAATTTGGTAGAAGGCTTTCAATGCAGAACAACCTGGCAGAATCTGGCAGCTCGCTTGCAGAACAAGTGCATCCAACAAAACACGAAGTGCAAAAGGATTGGTGAACAATTGAAACTGATGGAAACACACGTGCCAGCAAGCCACGCCACCCAGACGTTTCGGTAGCATCTCGCCATTGGGGCCGCGACTAAGCCATGATGCGGAGCGTCAGCATCGCTAGTGAAGTTCAAATCATTTTTGTTGATCTGTGATGTACAAACCGAGGAGCTCATTTGAATCATTTGAATATCCTTACCGAAGGTCTCAGAAAGAGAGGTACAATACATTCAATACATGTATCATGTACCCACACTGGGTGATTGCGCATTTCCTTGTGGGGAGCAGTCTACCAAAGCCACAATTAGGAACCTCTTTGATTCCACCTTGGCTCCTCAGCAATGCAATGCTCCATACATTGCGAGCCAAACACCCTGCAATTCAGCCGATCGGGAGTACAGTGAATTATACAGCCAACAAGAAACCTGCAAACTCTTCCTGCACGATGTCCTCGCCATGGCACAGACCCTCTCGCTTCAAGTTCATATTATTCCCATTGTACCCCATTGCATAGACCTGAGAGTGTGCACCTCCTTTTGTCTCAACGTCAGGCGCCTGACCTCAAGAAAGGCTTCGTCACGCTTATGCGTGCGATTGCGGGCTCTTTGCTTGGGCCAGGAATTGCATTCGTCATCATTCGTCTATTTCCAACAGATTCCAGTGAAAGGTCATGGCCCAACGCAAAGCGACCGCAAGCCCAGTCAACACATTCTTTACAGGAGCGGCATCACCACGTCTTGAATTGCCACCTGTACTGAAAAAAATGACGCTATTAAGCGCCGAGTGGCAGCAGTGCCTTCAGTTTCACGACATCTCACGCAACAATGAAACAGGCTGCAAGAAACAGGCTACAACTTATCTCTCTCTCTCTCTCTCTCTCTCTCTCGCTCTCCTCTAGACTCTAGATCTTATATGCACAAGTTACTGTATGATACTGTATGCATATGTATACACATATTCACCCTCTGACCTTGACATTCTGACATTACATTATAGACTACATCATCATGTGAATATCTATCTATCTGCCGTGATGCAGAGACTCGCTGGACAGTGATCGAGTCTTTGCAACATGTGGGCACAAGGCGCGTTGTCACGTATTGTCCAGTCTTCAGCAATTGGGCATGTGATTCTCTGCAAACTTGTTTGAGGTTGAATCATTCTGAACCTTCTTCCATGAGCAAATGGCACCATAGGCTCACCATAGGTACTGTGTATCATCTTTCCTCGAAAAAAATGCTCATAGCTGAAGACTGCAGGACTGTTTTTGAAACAGCCCGAGCTAAGGTGAAATACATAGTGGAAATGAAGGGCATGCTCCTCAAGCTAAGACCCTCTCCAGAGACGTCGCAGTGGTTGGGGCAAGACTCAAATCGCATTTTCCTGCATGAAATGATTTGAATACTTTGAATGGTGATTGCTTGTGTTGTATTGCGCTGCTGTGCCTAGATGTAGCACAAGCTGAAAGACCAAGGAGTCCATGGAAATCATGGAAGAGATGGGCTATCAGTCTATCAGTGCGGCCACTGCCCTGTACATTTTCGCTCACGACAAGTAGACGTTGCCTAGGTGAGCATGAGGGAGAAGTCAGGAGTGAAACTCAAAAGGCTTTGAACATCTTTGTCTTTGAACACATGGGGCTCTCGGGCTCTATTCAGATTTCATGCAAAGATATTGACATATTGAGATGCTAGAAGCATATGCAAACTGCACTGGGACGACAAACGATTCTCCATGAGCTTCTGGAAAGCCAATTTTGCAGCCTGGTATGGTTTGGATTCATCTCCAGGCAGAAGACATGACAATTGCATACAATTGTCACATGTGTTGAATTCGTATAAACTGCGTAGAAGCCGTCCTGCAGCCAGCCCACTGCAGGAACTAATTGAGGTAACTATATAACTGCAGGTTCTAAGATTAAGGATAAGGATGTATGACGATGTATGTCATCACGTGAAAAACATTGGAAAACAAAGAATGCCCGGCAATGCCCGGATGTTTATCAGTTTCGAATCGGCCTCCTGGTCCTGGGGGTTCTTGTCAGGGTGCAGTTGCCTCTGCAGGTCCTTGAAGACCTGCATGGCCACTGCTGAAATGGAATCTTACTGATCTTACTGTTCCTGTCAAAAACTTTTTTGTGGGGCTTTACTCCCAATGCTGAGCTTGGTAAGCCATTAACCTGCTCCCGAACCAGTTACCTACCACCCGTTCTCGGCCCACAGTGGTGCCAAGCCTTCTTTCTTTCCTCAAGCGGAGCATTTCGAGTGCCATCCTTGGCAAAACATTGCGAAAGATGGCGAAAGTCTTTCTGATGTTCATGTCAATTCATTTCATAACAGTTCATAGTTTGGAGACAGTTTATATTGCTCCTGCTGACTGGCCAAGGGTGAGTTGGGTCTGTTCAGAGGGCACCTCTTCAACAGAAAGCATGGCATCTTTTCTCAATTTTTCCGCAACGAAATTCCGCCCAGCAAGAAACCTGCCTCTCAACATGTCTTGAAAGATCTTGAAAGTGTTTTCAAATCTGATCCGTTTTGGATCCTGTGCCTAGCGGACCGCACACGTGAAATCAAACACTTCTCAATCCAGCTAGCCTTTACGGGGTGTCCAACGCAACCGCCATCTGTCAATTTGCAGAAGAACGCGGAGCTGCAACTTGGCTTTGATCATCTTTGCCAGTCTTCAGTTCTGTCGGCAGTCACCTCTTCAGTCTGCATCTGCTGCAACACGCTCTGTCATCCAGCAACTTGACGTGAGTCCATCCCTGCCCCGGTTCTGCACTTCATTCGCTGCACGCCAGTCTTCTTGACAAGTTGTCGTTCCATCGCTGGGAATTGTCCATCTTGCCGGAGCAACTTCCATGTCCATCGAGAGGAATTGAGTGAAAGTGTTGTGGGTTTCTGCCATTCTGCCGTCTAAAGACCATTAAAGACCTGCCTTCTCGAGCAATCGCTGGCACTCCAAATGTCCTTCTCGCCTTGGTGCTCCAGTGAAGCCCCTCCGCTCCGTGCTATCACCGGTGACACCCTCAACATCTTGTTGGCCCAAACTCCGAGGCTTGGCACATGTGCGGGTGGGCATATTTAATATAATGTAATATAATATACTATAACATAATATAACATAACATAACATATATATACATATATATTTAATATATTTACATATCAATATATATATATATATATGTGTGATTATATATGATTATATGTGATTATATATGATTATATGTGATTATATATGATTATATATGATTATATGTGATTATATATGATTATATATGATTATATATGATCATATATGATTATATATGATCATATATGATTATATATGATTGTGTATGATTATATATAATTGTATATGATTATATAATTATATATGATTATATATCCTTATATATCTCTCTCTGTGTCTGTGTTTGTGTGTGTGTGCGCCATGTCAGCATGGAGCATGGCATGGCATGTCTCACTGATATGCTTCAAGGATTTCCAAGCCAGTTTTAATGCAGAAACTGCCAAAAGCATCCAAAAGCCATTGTGGTAAACCCATGCCCCATGTCTGCAAGCACAATTGCAAGGAAGAAACTCAGCTGTCTTCGAAGGCAGTCCGTTTGCTCTTACCTCGGTATGTTTGCATGCAGCCCCATCACATGTGGTATGCAATGCTTCGCCGAACCTTCTTGATCTCCTCCTCTGTGACGGCATTCTGGTCGAGGAGGAAGTAAAGAACCTCTTAGGGAAGCAAGGACACAAAAGTCTTGATTTCAGGGTGTGGTTTGACAGCGTTCGCTCTGTAATGTGAGAAAGAATGCAGTTCCATGATCGTCGTCTCCATGGGCATTTATGATGGATGGCATGCCCAAAAGGCTGAAGCCAAGTCACATCGAGGGAACCGCACTCAGCAGCTTTATGCACACCCTCAGCGGATCTCTGAAGCCAACACTTTGAGCGCAAGAAACTTGATGTATGTAATATCTATTTTATAAAATACACAAATATAATATATACTCAGTTTATATAATGCATTATGATGCTGAGTCACACCAAATCAACTAAGTCATACTGAATAACTTTGTGGAAATAGGTAGGCTCTCAGGAACAGCAAGTAAACCATCCCATATCATGTCTAAGTGTTCAGAATTCTGTCCGGCTCCAGATGCAATCTAGCTGCTGTGTGTCCAGAGCACTGCGGGCGACTGAAGGAGATGCCGTGATGAATCAACCTCAGGCAGCTTACTCTTGGCTTTGTTCGGCTTTGTCACCTGCTCCTATCATCTCCTATGAAGGAGTCAAGACCAGTCAAGGAGGCGAAATGGTCCGGTTCGAGAACTTCTCTCCACACTGCTGCTTTGAATCTGACACCACAGCCTCCGTTCAACATTTGCCGATCAACAAAATCTTTTGGCGTTGCAAACTCACGATCAGACTGGGCAACCCGCTTGGTCAAACAAGCTTTCATATTCGAATCGATGGTGTAGCATGCGTAAGATGTGTCTATGTGCTAATTCAGGGCCACGGTGCCAGCGACACATCTCCACATCACCGCCCATCGCTGCAAAGTGCCCAGCATCGCAATCAAACCTAGCTGAGCAGTTGGCTCAAACATACTGTAACATAGTGTAACATGATGTGTTAATTGGCAATATGTGTTACCTGTTATGGTAATACACGGCTGCGAGCCTTGAATACTTCCCTGCGAGCTCCCTGTCAACGAGACAGCTCCAACTCTACCCATGCAAACCTCAAACCTTGACAAATGATAACAAATGCATACAAATGCCACAATTCAGCTCAGCTGTGTAAAACAAACAAACAAACAAACAGCCTTGTTCCGACGTACAGCTACTGCATCACACTTTACACCTCAATCATGTTCTTGCATGGCAAGAGACGCGTTTCGATGGTGTAAGTTTGCACCTTGGATTTCAGGAAATAGTGCCGCTATGATCCGCCGTCCCGCCACTGAACAAGTAGGACTGGTTTTCGCTGCAGAGCAACACCCGCCCAACTATGCCTAACTTAGATTCAGTAAGGATATGTAAGGATATATAAGGATATCTTGGAAAATCAAATGACAACAATGGCCGCAATGCTGCGAGCAAGGCACGTCTATCCAAAAGGATCTGGCAAGCGTCGGTGTGCCCCGCATAGCTTGCAAGCATCAGCGGGGTTATTCCCGTTGTTGTGCGCACATCTGGGTGGACCTGAAAAATCTGAAAATCACAAAGATCTGCGGGAAATCCACAGTGCGATGTGCTCAACGGAACTGTAACAATGCACGAGCCTTCATCCCGTGAGATCCTCGCCACTTTGAAAGTACTGATCTTGTAGCGAGTTGGACATACCAACATCAACCAACTTAACTCCACAAGGAACAAATATCTTTGGCAATAATCTAATGCTCTAATCGAAGGAAGTTTAGAAGTCAAACTTCCGACAATATGGACAGATGAAAAGCAGAGCAGGGAAGAGGCAGAGAGAAGAGAAAGATTAGAAGAGAGAAGATCAGAAGAGAAAGAGTAAGAGG